>Ga0207710_10000121_pt1 | contig 94774 bp, 77 predicted proteins | sample KBSS24metaG_FD_184400 | JGI IMG/M metagenome (GOLD analysis project Ga0207710, IMG submission 184400) | Switchgrass rhizosphere microbial communities from Kellogg Biological Station, Michigan, USA - KBS S2-4 metaG (SPAdes) (version 2) | ecosystem: Host-associated > Plants > Roots > Rhizosphere...
TCCCCGGTAGGGCGTCCACCACGACTGCTGCTCGACCGCGAGGTTCCACACGAAACGCGCGTGCCCGCAGTGCTCGTTGAGTCCGGCGACCTGTTCGGGTGCCGGATAGAGCCGGTAGCGGGACACAAAAATATTCTACAGGAAGGATCCGCGAATGCATTCCAGTATGGGGCGCCGTTTCCTCCCCGGCCTGAAGGCCGGGGTATCCACGGCGCAAATCCGATGACCGGGACCGTGATGACCAAGAAGCGTGTTCTTGCCGTGTGTTCGTTCTTCCCCTGCCCGGTTGACCGGGGTGACCCGGTGCGGGTCACGCAGTTCCTCCGGGCCGCCGCGGCCGGCGCCGAGCTGACGGTGTTCGCGGTCCGCCGGGCCACGACGTCCGGCGCGGACGTGGCGGAACTGGCCCGGATGCTGCCCGGGGTCGACATCCACGTGTTCGCGCCGTCGCCCGACCCCTTCGAGCGGTGGCTGGGCGGCCGGGCCGGGCGGGCGGCGCGGGAAGCCCTCGCCGGCACCCCGTCCTGGATCCTGCGGCGCTACTCGGCCGAGCTCGCCGCCGCGCTGCGGCGCCGCTCCGGCCAGTTCGACCTGGTCGTGAGCCTGGGGGAGGCGGCCGGGGTCTACGGGGACCACGTCGAGACCCGCTGGCACTGGGACAAGGTCAACGTCCTCACCGCCAGCTCCCGCGCCCAGTTGCGGGCCGCCCGCGGTCCGGCCCGGCTGACCGGCTACGCCCGGCACGTCAGCGCCCGCCGGCTGGAGGCCCGGTGGTGTGCCCGGGCCAGCTCGATCTCGGTGACCAGCGACGACGAGGCCGCCCGGCTGCGCCATCACCTCGGCCGGCGGCCCGAGGTCGTGCTCCCGAGCTCGGTCGACGTCCCCGACCAGGTCCCCCGGGCGCCGCGGTCGGGACGGCTGGTCTGCCTCGGGCAGTTCGGGTACGCGCCGAACCGGCGCGGCCTGCGGCGTTTCGTCGACGAGGCGTGGCCGCCGCTGGCCGCCGCGGGCCGGACGCTACGCGTCGTCGGGGCGAACCTGCCCGCCGCCGACCGCGCGCGGTACGACGCGACGCCGGGGTGCGCGGTGCTCGGCTACGTGGACGACATCGCGGCCGAGCTCGCGGCCTGCGAGGCGGCGGTGGTGCCGTTGTGGGAGGGCGCCGGCATGAAGATGAAGACCCTGACCCTGATGGCCCATGGCGTGCCGGTGTTCGGCACCGGGCCGGCCTTCGAGGGCATCCCCGGCGCCGGCACCGCGTACTGGGCGGGACAGACAGCGCTCGACGTCGCCCAGGATCTGCTGGCCGTGTCGGGCGCGGAGCTCCTCCGGCGCGGGGAGGCGGGACGGACGCTCGTCCGGGACCGCTTCTCGTTCGGGGCCTTCCGCGACCAGGTCACCGCGTTGGTCAACGGCGCCGCGCCGGCGGTGGAGCGGCCGGCGCCGACCGCGTAGCGGCGCGAGGTGCCGGTGGAGCGCCGGTCAGTTCAGCCGGGGCGTCTCGGGCCGGCAGCCAGGTCATGGTCTGCGCGGGCGGCCCGGCCGGGCCGGGCCGCGAGCGGTTCGGGATCCCAGCGGGCCGCCAGGCCCCAGCGGGTGACCTGCAACAACGCCTCGGCGACGATCCGAGAGGACATCTTCGACGAGCCGGCCTGGCGTTCCCGGAAGGTCACCGGGATCTCGGCCAGCCGGAAACCCCGGCGCCAGGCCAGGTAGGCCGTCTCGATCTGGAAGCAGTAGCCGCTGGAGGTCAGCGCGGTCACCGGGAGGTCCTCGAGGACGGCCCGCCGGAAGACCCGGAAGCCAGCGGTGGCGTCGCCGACCGGCAGCCCGAGCGCCTGGCGCGCATAGGCGTTGCCCGAGCGCGAGATGAGCTGGCGCAGCCGGGACCACCCGACGGTCGTCCCACCGTGGGTGTAGCGGGAGCCGATGACGAGGTCGGCGTCGGCCGCCGCCAGCAGCAGCGCGGGCAGGTCGGCCGGGTCGTGGGAGAAATCGGCGTCCATCTCGACGAACGTGTCGTAGTCGCGGCCCAGCCCCCAGCCGAAGCCGGCCCGGTAGGCCCCGCCGAGGCCGTCCTTCACCGGGCGGCGCAGCAGGTGCAGGCGCGGTTGCGTCGCCGCGAGCGCCGCGACGATCTCGCCGGTGCCGTCGGGGCTGGAGTCGTCGACGACGAGGAGCTCCAGGTCGTCGACGGCGGCGAGGACAGCCCGCGCGACCGGCTCGATCGTCTGCGCCTCGTTGAAGGTCGGAATCACACACAGGCTGGTCAAGGCTGCTCCGAACGGACGGCGGTTCGTGGGTCGGTCGCGGGCACGGCGGTCTCGGGCACGGCGTCAACGCACCAGGTAAACGTGCCAGACGGGGAGGTCGCCGGGGTTCGTTTCGACGCGGACGAGCCGGAAGGACGGGTTGGCCGCGATGTCGGGATAGGCCGCGGCGACGACGTCGGCCGGGCTCGCCGAGGTGACCGGGCGGGTCACCAGGTAGCGGGCGCCGCGCGCTTTCGGGTTGCCGAGACGCTCACTGAAGTCGCGGTCCGGCGTGATCGCGAACTGGCCCGGCCGGTGGGAGGACAGGACCACCTCGTAGCCGTCGGCCGCGTCGAGCAGGACCGAGCCGGCCGGCAGGTGCTGGGCGTCCAGCCAGCGGGCCAGGGACCGGTCCTGGACGTAGCGGTGGACGACCGCGCGCTGCTCCGGACTGGCCCGGCCGGGGTCGAGGATCCCGGTCAGGAAATAGGACTCCTCGCGGGCCAGCCGGGGGTTGAGCAGCCCCCGGGCGCTGGCCGGCTCGGCCAGCGCCAGCATGAGCAGGACGATCGCCGGGGCGGCGGAGCGGAGCTGCCGGCCGTGGCGGGCGTACCAGCGGCGCCCCGGCCCCAGCCGGGGCGCGGCCCACTGGCGGGTGGCGCCCAGCCGGTGTGCGGCCCACTGGTGGGTCCGCGGGAACGTTCGGACGCGGTGTCGGCCCGCGCCCGCCAGCCGGAAGCCGGGCCGTGACGGTCCGGGTGGGCGCGGCCTGGGTGCGGGCGGGTCGGGGCGCGCCGCCGCTGGGCCGGGCCGAGCCGCGAGAACCGTCGCGGCGGCCAGCAGCACCATCGGCACCACGGTGATGGAGAAGCGCAGCCAGCCGAAGGTCTGGCCGGCCAGCAGCGCGGCTACCGAGAAGAGATACGCGCCGCCCAGGACCGAGCTGGGCGCGAGCAGCCGCGCGTCCCGGCGCCGCCAGCACAGCCAGGCCGCCGCCGCGACGATCAGGAGGCCGAACGGCTCCAGCAGTCGGGACTGGTCGAGCAGGTAGCCGAGCGGGCCGCCCCGTCCCTGGACGACGGAGCTGATCCCGCCGGCCGACAGCCTGGTCTGGGCCGAGTTCCCGTTGGCCGAGGTGAACTGGGCGAACGGCGAGCCGATGATCAGGCTGCTGGTGATGGCCCAGACGGCGAACGAGAACGCGAACGGCAGGGCCAGGACCGTCATGTCCGCGACGGCGCTGGCTCGCCGCGCGGCCCCATGCTGGCCGCCGCGCCGGTAGGCCACGACGCCGACGAACGCGGTGGCGGTCAGCCCGGCCGCCACCGTCTCGTAGCGGGTCAGGTAGGCGCCGCCGAGCGCGAGCCCGGCGCCGGCCAGCGGGTTGGACGCCCCGCCGCGCAGCCAGCGGGTCAACGCCAGCGCCGCGACCAGCAGGAAGAACAGGAAGGACCCTTCGCTCATCCCGTTCATGCCGTAGTAGGCGATCTCGGGATGGAGGGCGAACAGCGCGGTCAGCGCCCACGTGGCCCGGGGCGGCGCGCCCAGCTCCAGGCAGATCCGGCGGAAGTACACGACGGCGCCCGCCATGAACAGGGCCGACTGGGCGGTCGCGGCGACGCCCCGGGCGGCGAACGCCGGCCACAGCCGGGCCAGCGGCAGGATCGGGATCTGGGCCAGGGACGGCAGCGGGTTCCAGACGAACCCGATCGCCGCCAGGTGCGGGTCCCGGCTGAACATCGTGTAGTAGCCGTTCGCGGTGCGGCTCAGCGCGTCCGACATGACGCTGTTGTGGACGAGGCTCAGCCACAGGCCGCCGGCGAGGTAGCCGGTGGCGGCGGCCACGAACAGGACCAGCCCGGCCCGGCCCGCGCCCGTCCGGCCGCCCTGCCCGCCCCGGCCGGCGGCGGGAGCGGGGACGGTCACCGTCCGGGTCGGGACGAGCGTCGGTTCGTCGCTCAGCTCGACGCCGACGCCGACGCCGACTCCAACGCCGACTCCAACGCCGACTCCGGTCCCGTCAGGCCCCGGCATGACCCACCCCCGCGCCCACCGGCTCGCCGGGCCGGTTCGGGGGCGCCTCGCCGGGCGGGTCGGCCGTGCCCAGGCCGTGGGCGGTCTTCTCCCAGAACGACGGGGCCACCACCAGCTGGACCAGCGCCTTGGCGGCGGCCACTGACATCAGCAGCCAGTAGGCCGGCGAGAGCACGGCGTGGGGAACCAGCCGCCCGATGCCGGTGGCCCGGGCGGCGACGACGTTGCAGTAGACGAACGTGAAGTTGCCGAGCAGCAGGCAGATCAGACCGACGAAGTACAGCCAGGGCGGGAACAGTCGCTCGATGATGGGCAGGTTGCCGGCGAACCACATCAGGGTCAGCATCCACAGGACCGGGTTCAGAATGGCCAGCAGCGGCGTTCCGCCGACGAACAGATTGAACCGGAGGAATCCGAGGACGCCGATCTGCCGGCTGATCGCGACCGGGTTCCGGGAATGTACCAGCCAGGTCTGAAGATAGCCCTTGTACCAGCGGGAGCGCTGCTTGAGCCAGTTGATCGCGTCGCTGTTGGCCTCCTCGTAGGTGACCGAGTCGAGCACCAGCGTCCGATAGCCGTGCCGGTGCAGCCGGACGCCGAGGTCGGCGTCCTCGGTCACGTTGTAGGGATCCCAGCCGCCGAGCTCGCGCAGCACGTCGACCCGGAAGTGGTTTGACGTCCCGCCGAGCGGGATCGGCGCGTCCTGGCGGACCAGCCCGGGCAGCATCTGGTCGAACCACATCGCGTACTCGGTGGTGAACCAGCTGGTGAGAATGTTCTGGTGGTGGTTGAAGAAGGCGAGCTTCGCCTGGAGGCAGACCACGTTTCCCGGCACGTCGCGGAAGGCCGCCGCCGCGCGCCGCAGCTGGAGCGGGTCGGGCCGGTCCTCGGCGTCGAAGATGGTGACCAGATCGCCCCGGGCCAGCGTCAGTCCGAGATTGCACGCCTTCGGCTTCGTGCGCGGCTCGGAATACGGCACCCGCACGATCCGCAGGTATTCCGGCGGTTTCGCCGCCACCGCCGCCGCGTACGTCTCGTCGTCGTCCTCCTCCAACAACAGGATGACGTCGAGGCGGTCGGGCGGGTATTCGATGCCGGTCACCGCGGCCAGCAGGTGGGGCAGGACCTCGGGCTCGCGATAGGCCGGGATGAGGACCGTGTAGACCGGCAGCTCGCCGTCGCCCAGGCCCCGGGCCCGCTCCGGGCTCACGCGCAGCAGGCCGGGGTCGCGCAGGGCCTTGCGCAGCAGGACCAGGCGCTCGGCGAAGACGGCCAGGTAGAGCAGGCTGATCACCGCGATCAGGCCGATCATGGTGGCCATCGGCGCGAACGCGAGCAGGCCGAGCAGCGTCAGGGCGAGCGCCACGAAGCCGACGCGCTGGCCGCGGGAGAGGCGCTCCCGGGCCGAGAGCTGGTTCGGCACCTCCGGCGGGCTCACCGGGCGGCCCCGGACCGGACCGCGCCGGACTGGGTGGTGCCGGACTGGGGGGTGCCGGACTGGGGGGTGCCGGACTGGGCGGCGTCCGACCGGCTGGCGTCCGAGCGGGCGGCGGTCCGGTTGCCGGCGATGTCCAGCACGGCCAGACCGGCGCAGACCAGGGCGAGAACGGCTAGGGCCAGCCGGGCCCGGGGGACCGGTGCCCGGCGTCTGGTCCGGCGCCCGCCCGCGGCCGCCGCCCGCCCGCCCGGGGCGCCGGTCCCGAGCTGGCGCAGGCCGATCGCGGCCCCGGCGGCCGCGATCACGCCGAGGGTGACGAGGTCACCGGCCCAGCCGAGCACGGCGTTCGCGCCGCCCGGGCCGCCGGCCGCCCCGACCAGCGTGGCCAGCAGGATCCGCCCGGTGATCGCGGCCACGCAGACGGCCGCGCTTGCCAGCGCCCGCCGCGACAGGCCCCGCCTGCTGGTGGCGGTGGCGGCGAACACGATGACGATCGCGGCCGCGGCCAGGACCCCGGCCACGCCGCGCAGCGCGGGACCGTAGGCGATCTCGCCGCCGGAACCGGCCCGCATCACCGCGTCGCCCGGCGGGGACGCGACGGCGTGCCATCCGCCCAGGCCGGTGCCGGCCAGCCGGGCCAGCGCGAGTGCCGGCGCGGCCAGCACGTCGGCGGCCTTCCGGGCCGCGGGCGCGGTGAGCGGTACGAGGACCCCGAGCCAGGCGGTCAGCGTCAGCCGCTGCCGCCACAGCGCGCGGGTACCGAAGACGACCGCGATCGCCCCCGCCGCCAGCAGGGGGAGGGCGAGCAGGTCGGCGTGCGCGAGCCAGAAGGGGCCGTGGTAGCGCGCCGGGGGCACCGACAGCACTCCGGCGGCCAGCACGAGCAGCGGCAGCCCGACGAGGTAGTCGACCTGACGGTCGTGGATGTCGGGCTCGTCGGCGGCGCGGCGGGTGCGGGCGAGCAGGGCCAGCGCGCCGGCCAGGAGGGCGGTCAGCCGGTAGGCCGACGGGTCCCGCGTCGTGGCCGCGTCCCACAGGCGCGGCAGGCAGCCGGACAGGGTCAGCGCCGCGCCGGCGGCCACGCAGGTCCCGCGCCCGAGCGGGCGCCAGCGGACGGTCAGCCGAACCGGCCGTGTCGCTCGCGCCGGTCGCCCGGCCGCCGGCTCCGCCGGCCGGCCGGCGCCGGGCGCTCCGTCGGCGCCACCGGCGGTGGGCATTCCGCTGGCGAGGGACACTCCGTCGGCCGGGTCCACCAGGCCAGCCGGGTTCACTCCGTCGGCCGGAGGCGCTCCGCGTCGTACTGAACGCACACGTATCTCCAATCGTGCACGACGGGGCCTCGGCACGTAATGAGGTTGACTAATGACGAGGAAACCCGCCGGTGGTCGGATGCCGAACACCGGCCGGAGCCCGGCGGCGCCGACGGCTTTCCTCGCTGGTCGGCCCGCGCGTCCCCCCAAGAACGCCGCGCCGACGCGTGCATATGCGGGTGACCGGAGATGCTGCTGGCCGGCACCGGACTGTAGCCACCTGTCGGTGGTTTCCGCTCGGAATCAGGCGCGGATGCACACGTCCCAACGACGGTGAGCGGGCCGTTGGGCGGTAGGCAAAGGTTACCCCCGATTACTGCTGAGTATTGCTTGTGCCGTACGGCATCGAGGCGACCGGGTCGATGCCTGCCCAGAGGCTATCAATCAGGCCTCCGGTGTCAAGGCCGCACTTTGGCATAACCTGGTCCAAAGATATTTATCTTTGCTTTGTTTCTGGTCTGCCGCGAACCGTGGACAACCCGGGACGAGCTGGGTGGCCGCTCGGGGGATATCGGCGCCGCGCCCTTTTCGCGGATCGTCGACGCGGGAATCTGAAATGTTCTGCCGGCTACAGTGTGGCTCATGCCACGGCCCGCTGATCCAGACTGGTGCATGCCGTCGGAACCTCGCGCGATGTCGGATATCCGACCGGAGGCGGACAGCGGGCGACACCGCCGGTTCCGGGCCCGGTTTCCGGTCCGGGAAGCCCGGCCCGACCGCGGGGACCCGGGCCGTGGAATCCCGGCCCGTGGGGTCCCGGCCCGTGGGGTCCCGGCCCGCGGGGGCTACGGCTGTGGGGGCCCGGGCCGCCGGGCCGCGCGCCGCCTGCTGCTGGTCGGCGTCCTGCTCGCCGTGATCGGCCTGGCCGGGGGCGCCTCGGGCGAGGAGAACGCCTTCGTCGCCGTCTCCGACGGCCGTCTCGTGCTCGGCGGCTCGCCGTTCGTCTTCACCGGGATGAACGTCTGGAACGCCGCCGCGCCGGGCGCGGCGCCCCAGTTCTGCGGGGGCCCGACCGACCTGTCCAGCGCGGCCGGCCAGTTCGGCTCCGGGGTCCAGGTCGCGCGGGTCTGGTTCTTCCAGCGGCTGGCGACCAGCCCCGGCGGCGCCCGCGACTGGACCGCCCTCGACGCGGCCGTGCGGGCCGCGGGCACCCGCGGGCTCAAGGTGATCGCCGTCCTGGGCAACCAGTGGGCCGACTGCGAGGGCTACTCGTCGGCCGCCGACGGCTACAAGAACGAGGACTGGTACCGCGACGGCTACCGGACGGCGGCGCCGCCCGGCCAGCCCGCGACCTACGAACAGTGGGTGCGGGAGGTCGTCAGCCGCTACCGGGAGGATCCGACGATCATGATGTGGCAGCTGGTGAACGAGCCGGAGGACGCCTCGTCGCTCGGCGGCTCCTGCTCGCCCGGGGCCGGCGCGGCACTGCGGTCGTTCGCGCGCGCCATGGGCCAGGAGGTCAAGGCGATCGACCCGCGCCACCTGCTCGGCATGGGCACGATCGGCACCGGGCAGTGCGGGACGTCCGACCAGGACTACGTCCAGCTCAATGCCGTGCCCTACCTCGACGTGGCCGACTACCACGACTACTCGCTGGAGCCGGTGTCCGGCGACCGGTGGAACGGCCTGGCCGCGCGGGCCCGGGAGATGGCCACGCTGGGCAAGCCCCTGATCGTCGGCGAGATCGGCATCGTGCCCGACCAGGTCGGCGGCACCGACGCCCGGGCGGCGTTGATCTCGCTGAAGATCTTCGCTGACCTGCGCCTCGGCGCCGCGGGCATACTGCTGTGGGCTTGGCGCCCGGCCGAGTTCGGCGGGACCAACCCGTCCGGCTACGACATCGGCCCGGGCGACCCCGCCCTGGGCGCACTGGCCGACCGCTGAGCGCCAAAGGGCGCGCGATCATGGCGAAGCGGCGCGCCCGGAGGCGCTGGAAGGGTCGCTGAGCGCCAAAGGGCGCGCGATCATGGCGAAGCGGCGCGCCCGGAGGCGCTGGAAGGGTCGCTGAGCGCCAAAGGGCGCGCGATCATGGCGAAGCCGCGCGCCCGGAGGCGCTGGAAGGGTCGCTGAGCGCCAAAGGGCGCTTTTTTCGTTCACCAACATACGGGCCGGATGGTGTCCGCCGGGGATTCCGGCTGGCCGTCCCGGGCGGAATCCCGATGTCCGCGACCCGCACCCGGGCATCCGGCGAACGACCGGTCGGGGGTGCAGTATGGGGGCGTGGCCTGGAGCATTCTGTTTGTCTGCACCGCCAACATCTGCCGGTCGGCGATGGCTGAGCGGTTGGCCCGCGGCGGCCTGGAAGTTCGCCTGGGACCGGCGGCGGCCGACATCGTCCTGACCAGCGCCGGGACACACGGCTGGGAGGGCGCGCCGATGGACCCGTCGGCGCGGGCGGTGCTGCTCCAGCGCGGGGCGGATCCCGGCGGCTTCGTGGCCCGGAAGCTGACCGCCGAGATGGTGGGCGACGCGAACCTGGTGCTGTGCGCCACGCGCGAGCACCGGTCCGAGGCGGTGATGCTGGTGCCGGCGGCGACCCGGCGGGTGTTCACCATGCGGGAGTTCGGCCGCCTGCTGACCGGCGTCGACCCCGCCGGGCTGCGGACCGAGAACGTGGCCGAGCGGGCGGACGCCATGGTGGCGCTGGCGATCCGTCGGCGAGGGGCCATGCCGGCCGTCGATCCGGCCGAGGACGACGTGCCGGACCCGTACCGCCAGCCCTACGAGGCGTTCGCCGAGTGCGCGCAGCTGATCGCGGACAGCCTGCGGGGGCCGATCAACATCCTGACCGACCGGCCGGCTCGACACGACTGACCACCCGGGCCCGGCGGCGCGCCGGGCCCGGCGGGCGGAATCAGTCGAGGACGGAGTTGAGCAGGCCGAAGTCGGACTGGCGCGCGGCGAGGCGCTGCGCGAGCTGGAGGAATCGGCCGGCTGAGCCGAGGTAGAAGCGCTCGTAGAGTTCGTTGCGGCCGGCGAGGCCGGTGCCGACGAAGTCCCAGGCCAGTCGGTAGAGCGCGACCCGGTCGGCGGCCGGCATGGCATTGGCGCCCTGGTAGTAGCGGTCGATGAGGGGCCGCAGCGTGGGGTCGTCGAACTCGCCCTGGCTGGGCGTGGTGAGCAGGCTGTGGCTGCCGATGAGCTTAATGATCTCGTTGATGCGGGGGAACCACTGGGGGAGGGTCGGGCGCAGGGCGTTGAAGGGCCCGTCGTCGGGGAACCAGGTGCCGGAGCCGTATTCGTGGGCGCCGGTCTCGGCGGCCAGGAGGGCGGATCGGGTGAGCTCGCGATAGGTCCAGATCTCGCCGAGCATCTCGATGGTCCGCGGGCGGGTGTCGTTGACGGCTTCGGCCATCCTGGTGGCGAGCTGCCAGGCGAAGGTGATCTTCGCCAGCGCCCGCACCGTCGTCTGCTGCAGGGTGTTGGCTGTCCAGCCGGCCCGTTGCATGACCCGGTTGTAGACGTCAACCTGGCCGTCGATGAAGACCCGGTGGCGGGGGACCTCGACGTCGTCGAAGATGACCACGGCGTCCTGTTCGTCGAACCGGCTCGACAGGGGCGCGTCGCGGGGGTCGGCCGCCGAGGAGTAGCTGTCCCGGCACAGGAGCTTCATCCCGGGCGTGGCCAGCGGGACGGCGAAGACGACCGCGTACTTCTCGTCGCCCTCGGTCAGCGGGTAGCCCGGGTAGACGAACATCTCGTCGGCGTAGGGCGCGAGGGTGGCCAGGGCACGGGCTCCGCGCACGATGATGCCGTCGGCGGTGTCGGCGACCTTGTGGACGACGATCCCGCCGTCGCCCGGCGCGGTCTCCGGCACCGACCGGTCCACCGTCGGGTTCACGATCGCGTGGGTGAGGGCCCAGTCGTTGCGCATCGCCTCACGGTGGTAGGCGTATATGTTAGCGGCGCCCTCCTCGTTGCCGTCCCGGGACCACACGTCCGGCCGTCCGGCGAAGCCGGCCAGGGTGACGTTGATGTAGTCGGGGCTGCGGCCCATCAGCCCCAGGGTCCGGTCGGCGATGGCGGCGATGGCGTCGTGCCGGCGGGTCAGGTCCGCGGCCGACCGGGGGATCAGATGGGTGACCGGGACCCGCTCCCTGGTCTCCGGATCCGTCATCAGGAGTACGTCGGGCTGGTCGTGCTGCAGATCGAACAACGAGGCCAGCATGTTCGCCGCGCCCGTCGTGCGCGGGTCGGTCGTGACATCCTCTATCCGCCGGCCGCCGAGCCATACCTCCCGATCGTCGACCAGCCCGGCCAGAAATTCCTTGCCAGTCCTTGCGGACATTTCGCACTCCCCCAGGAACATCTTCAGTTCTGACGTTCGCGACTCTGAAACAGCACCGCGGCCCTGAACAGCACCGCGGCCCCCTTGGCGGTACTCAGCCACAATAGATTACCGGAACAGGGTCGGGAGGGGAGTTGCGATCGCGTTGCATGTCGGTGACGGGTGCTTCGTGGCGCGGCCGGGATTTGCGCCGGGTGGCGGGCGTGATCCCGCCGTCAATGACTGGTCCGGGCCATTGCCGGAGGAATGAGAGTCCTTTGTTCCGGCGGACCGGCCGGACGCTGTTGTCCGACCGGTCCGCCGCGCCCACCGCCCGAGGCCGGCTGGCTCAGGTCGTGGGGCGTGAGGAGTAGACGTGCAGGTAGTCGATCGACATCGTCTGCGGGTAGGAGGCGGCCGCCGGCGTGCCGCCGAAGCTTCCCACCGCCGCGTCGAAAATCATGTAGAAGTTCTGGTCCCACAGCCAGATCGGTACGTCGGTCTTCCTGATGGTCCGGATCAGCTGGTTGTCGAAGTAGAACTGGAGCTGGCCGGCCGTCCAGCTCAGGCCGTAGGTGTGGTAGCCGTCGTCGAGATTGCCGCCGTAGGTGGCATCCCGGTTTCCGCCGTCCCAGCCGGCCTCCCAGTGGCCGCCCTCGTCATCGATGCCGTGGACGTTGGTGTGGACCAGTCCCGGCTTGCTGGAAATGACCTCCACGATGTCGGTCTCACCGGACTTCGGCCAGTCGGTCACCCCGTTCGGCCCGAGCATCCAGATCGCCGGGAACATCCCCGGCCCGGTCGGCATTTTCGCCCGGACCTCGAAGTAGCCGTAACGCCAGGACGCCTTTCCCCGGGTCTCGATGCGTCCGGACGAGTACGACCGGCCGTTGCACGAGCTCTCGTGGCGGGCGATCAGATCGAGGTGCCCGTTCCCGTCGAGCTGGATGTTGTTGGGGCTGGACGTGTAGCACTCGAGCTCGTTGACGCCCCACTTGTCGCCGATGGTCGGGGTCCAGACGGGCGAGTCGGGCGCGGAGCCGGCGGGGCCGTCGAAGTCGTCGGCGAACACGAGGTTGCCGCGGCCCGGGGGCGAGGCGGTGGGCGAACCGGTCGGCCGCGGCGGGCCGGCGGTGCCGGTGGTGACCGGGCCACCGGGGGTGGTACTCCCGCCCGGCCAGGGCGTCGGAGTCGTGGTCGGGCCCACGGTCGGAGTTGTCGTCGGCGGCCCGATCGGAATGACCGGGATCTGGGACGGCGGAGCTGGGCTGCCCGGCGACTGGGCCGAGGGCGCCGGGTTCGGGTGGCGCGGGGCGGGAGCGCCGGTGGTGGCGGACGCCCCCGGTCGGGGCTGGCCGCCGCCGGGGTTCGTCGGCGGGCGGCACCACAGGCCGAAGGACGACGGGCACTGCCGGAAGACGGTGAACTTGCCCTCCAGCCAACCGTCCCGGAACGGCCGGCCGGACAGGTCGCGGATGAGCAGCAGAATCTGATTGGGAAGCAGCTGCTGGGCCACCGCGACCAGGCTGACGGCCCGCGTTCCCGCCTGGCCCGGCCCCTGAAGACGCGCGTACTGGACCTGCGCGACCGCCGTGGCCGGCGTCGAACGGAGCTGGTGGCGGACCCAGCAGTCTCCGTTGGCGTCCGTCTGGCAGGAGAACGAGGCGGAGGAGATCGACGTGTTGGTCGCGTCGCCGCCGCTGCTACGGAAGAACAGAAAGCCGGCCGTCGCCGCCAGGGCGAACAGCGGCACGAGAACAAAGGCGGTCACCGAACGGCCGCGACTTCGCCGTCGGCGATGGCCACTGGAACCCGAGGACCTCTTCATGGACGGAACCCCCGTCAATCGGCGATCTTACGATCGGTGGTCCCTCCACTGACACTCCGGGCGCGCGGAGGCGCCTGAAGCTGACACCGTTGTGCGTTGCGCACAGGCGTGAGTTCGGTACAGGTCGGCTCGGGATACCGACCACGATCACGGTACCACCACCGAGGTGTATGTCTATCCGGGGCGGGGGCGGCCGTAACGGTCGTCACCGCGACGGCCGAGCCCAGAACCCGCACCGGTGCTCGGTCGGGAAGTCGGAAACCGGCTGCCGGCTCGTCGGGCTCAGCCGGGTGAACACCCCGGATCCCGAGACGTACTTCGGCCAGGTCGTCTGGCCGGGAGGATCGGGGTTCCCGGTGGCGGCGAACCGGGTCCAGTAGCCCACCATCCGGGCCGACAGGCCTGCGTGAGCGCCGGTCAGCAGGCTGCCCGACCGCGGAAAGACGTACTGGATCTCCGCCGTGTGGTAGGCCCCGAGCGGGAACGCCGGGGTGAAGGAGAAGCGTTGCGGAGCCTGCTCGTCGTCGAATTCATAGGCGAAGGTCGGCACCGAACGGGAGAGCAGGTCGGCGGCGTTCAGCGCCGGGCAGCTGAACCGGCCGTCGCCGACCGCCGCGGCCAGGGCCGCGCCCGGGGAACCGTAGGTGGACAGCGGGTAGGTGGCGGCGACCGCGCTCGCCGCCGGGGCCCCGAACTGAGTGCTGAGCGCACTGACATACCGGTTCGCGCTTAACCGACTGGTCGAAGAATCGTAACTTGGGGTAACGAAGATACCGCCTTCGTTATGATTGGTGCCGATCAGTATCGGAACCTGAGCGAATTTTCCCGTCTGTAACGCGCTGACGGTCGTGGTGGGGAGGGTGGGCGTCCCCGTCGCCGGCTGCCAGCTCAGGTCCGTCCGGGCCGCGGCGGTGGCGATGAGCCGATCGGCCGGAACGGCCCGCAGGCAGGCCAGCTGGTCGCCGGGGTTCGGGCAGCCGGCCGCGGCCGCGAGCTCGGCCCCCTGGGCCTGGGCGAGCGGCCGGGCCCGGAAACCCTGGGTGCAGCCGCTCTCGGCGATGGCCCGCGCGAACAGCCCGGCCGCGCCGGGCGAGCTCAGGTGCGCGCACACGCTCGCGGCGCCGGCGGACTGGCCCATGATCGTCACGTGAGCCGGGTCGCCGCCGAAGGCCGCGATGCTGTCCCGGACCCAGCGCATCCCGGCCTGCTGGTCGAGCAGGCCGAAGTCGCCCGGGCTCGCGCCGTTCTGGGCCGTCGTCATCGACGCGAGGTCCAGGAAACCGAGCGGGCCCAGCCGGTAGTTCAGGCTCACGACCACCACGTGGCCCCGGATGGCCAGGTCCGTGCCGTCCACGTCGCCCGCCTGGCCGGAGGAGAAGGAACCGCCGTGAATCCACAGGATGACCGGCAGCTTCGCCGCCGAGCGGACGGGCGCGTACACGTTCAGGTAGAGACAGTCCTCCGCGGTGCCCGAGACCCGCGGCTGCGGGCAGGGATGGCCGAGGTGGCTGGCGGGCAACGGCTGGGTCCAGCGGGCGACCGGCTGGGGTGGCTGCCAGCGCAGCCGGCCGACCGGCGGGGCCGCGTAGGGGATCCCGAGGAAGACCGCGCCCGCGCCGTTCACCCGTCCCTGGACGGGTCCGGCCGGGGTCTGCACGGTGTCCGCCGCGGTCGCCGGGCCGGCCGGCGCCCGGTCCGGCGGGCGCGACCCGCAGGCCGCGACGGACGCCAGCAACGCGGCGATGAACGCGATCCCGGCGTACCGCCGTCCTCGCATGCGCCCGTCCTCCCCCGTGGCCGCGCTTTCGGCGCCGCCGGTCGTGTTCTGTTCGACGCGCGTCCTATAGGCGCGTTACTGCTCGACGCCTTCCGCACGATGGTTTCTGTTGGATGTGAGAGGTCTGTTCGACGTGCGAGGCTGTTCGATGTGAGATAGGCCACGATCGCGGTGCTTACGGTACCGCCGCGGGCGAAGGTCCATGCCCATCAGTTGGTGCCGGCCGCCGGGGTTCGGCTGTACCCCGCGGTGCTGGTCGACCGGGGTGAGCCGGGCGATGGTCGGCGGATCGGTGGGGCCGTCGGGTGCGGGGCCAGCGCCGCGTCGCGCCGAACTCGCTGGTAGGTGACCTACGTCCAGAAATCTTGAGGCGACACACCAGGTCTGTTCCTGTGCGCTACCGTACTACTTCGACACGAGGCGTACGTGGGGGAGGCCGTGTTGAAGCTGAAACGACTGCTATACCAGGTAAAACTCGAACTCGGGACGATCTTCCAGGGACTGGTCGTCAATGTGCTCGGCGGGTCGGTGCTCGTGCCAAGGCCGCTGCGGTTTGTCCTGTACCGCCTGGGCGGGGTCAAGACGAAGTCGGCCGAGATCTTTCCCCGATGTGTTCTAGGTCACCGTGCACACCTCGGCGTGCATGTGGGCCTCGGCTGGGGCGTGTTTATCGACAATTCCGCCGAGGTTTACATCGGTGATCATACGATCGTCGGTCCCCAGGCGACTTTTCTCACCGCCGGTCACCCGATCGGCGCCGAAGGTGTTGACCGGCAGACCTTCGTCAAGCAGCCGGTGCGGGTGGGCGTGCACAGCTGGGTCGGTGCCCGCGCCCTGATCATGCCCGGCGTCACGATCGGCGACCACTGCGTCGTGGCCGCCGGCTCGGTCGTCACCAAGGACTGCGACTCGTACGGCCTCTACGCGGGCGTACCGGCCCGCAAGCTCCGGACGCTGGCCGCCGAGCCGGCGGCCGTCAGCCTGGATGACGGCGCGCCGCTGGCCATCGAGGCGACCGGCGCCCTGGCCGCCGAGGTGGTCGCGGGCCTGGCCGACAGCAGGCAGGCCCGCGCGACCGCCTGACTCTCCGACCGACCCGGTGGGCCGCCCGGCCCTCGGGCGGCTGTCCCGCGGCCGGACGCGGTCCCTCCCACTGATGCGCTGTCCCTCCTACTGACGAGGCCGACCCGCCGCCCGCGGGCCGTCCGCTGTTCCCGTGGCGTCTCCGCTCGTCTCCCGGCCTTCCCGCTCGGGGCGGGGCGGGCCGTCACGGCATGCCCGCCAGGCTCGCTGACGGCCCTCGGGAAATGGCCTTCGGCCTCGCCCGTGGCCGGGAAATCCACCGGCCGGACCGGCCGGACCGGCCGGTGGGGCGATAAAACGCGGCGGGTTGCCACCGCCATTCGTTTCGGTATCTTGTCGTCAGGTTACGATCGTCTCTCCGAGCCGCTCGGTATGCAATGAAGGCACGCTCGGGAGGATGTGAGACGAGTGAAGACCCAGTAAAATCCAGGTGACAGTGGTCCGGGTGAACGGATCCGGCTCTCAGCCAGCTCTCGTGCATTGTATGGTGGGGATGGCACGCGAGCATCTGCTCGAAGCGCGGTTTCGACGCCACGGGGGGCGCGGAGGTACGGGGGCAGAAGAGGCCACTCTTTCCGGTAAGCAATGCAGCTGTTACGCGGAAGTCTCTTCATGATCATTACTGAGGCGAGCAACTATGAGAGCGTGTAGAGATCAGTGCATTTTGAGGGGGCAAAGTGCTAGGCCTGCCAAAGGCGCCGTCCGTCAGTGTGGTCGTTCCCACTCTCAATGAGGCGCGGAACCTGGAGCACGTGTTCGCCCAGCTGCCTCCGAATGTGGAGGTCGTCGTCGTCGACGGTCGGTCGGTCGACAACACCATCGAGACCGCCCTCGCCCTGAACCGGGACACGGTGATCGTCCACCAGACCCGCAGCGGGAAGGGCAACGCGCTCGCCTGCGGGTTCGCGGCCGCGACCGGCGACATCATCGTGATGCTCGACGCCGACGGATCGGCCGACCCGGCCGAGATCCCCGCCTTCGTCGGCGCGCTCATGGCCGGAGCCGACTTCGCCAAGGGCTCCCGGTCGCTGGTCGGCGGCGGCAGCAGTGACATCACCGGGCTCCGCCGCCTGGGCAACCGGTTCCTCAGCCTCTTCGTCAACGTCCTGTTCAACTGCCGGTACACAGATCTCTGCTACGGCTACAACGCCTTCTGGCGGCACTGCCTGCCGGTCCTGGCGCTACAGGTCGGCGAGCCCGGGACCCCGCGGGAATGGGGCGACGGGTTCGAGGTGGAGACGCTCGTCAACATTCGGGTGGCCCATGCCGGGCTGCGCGTCGTCGAGGTGCCGAGCTACGAGCACGAGCGCCTGCACGGAGTCAGCAACCTCAATGCCTTCTCCGACGGCCTGCGGGTGCTGCGCACCATTCTCCACGAGCGCCAGCGGCTCCGGCGGGACAAGGACGCGGTTTCGTCGGGCACCCGCGCGGCCCGGCGCCCGCACTTCGCCGCTGAGACGGTGGCGGCCGCGCAGGCCAAGATAGCCGCGCAGCGGACCGCCGGCATGGAGCGTGAACTCGAGCGTACGTGAGTGACACTTCCGTCCGGGAACCGCTGCTTGGAGCAGGATGAAAATAGCATTGATGTCGCAGTTCTACCCCCCGGTCATCGGGGGGGAGGAGCGGCATGTCCGAAATCTGGCGCAGTATCTGCGCCAGTCGCACGACGTGGTCGTCATCACCCAGGGGCCGGCTGACGGGGCGCACGAGCAGGACGGCGTCCGTATCCGGACGATCCGGCCGGCGACGGCAAACCTGCCGTTCCTGTATTCCGAGGCTGATCGCGCGTACGCACCTCCGCTGCCCGACCCCCGGTTGTCCCTCGTCCTGCGGCGGGTCCTCCGGGAAGAGCGGCCCGACCTCGTTCATGCCCACAACTGGATCGTCAACAGCGTGACGCCGCTGCGTAAGTCGACTGGTGTACCACTGGTGCTGACGCTGCACGACTACAGCCATGCGTGCGCCACGAAGCGCTACATGCGCGACGACAAGGAAGTCTGCGCGGGCCCGGCCGTGAAAGCGTGCCTGCGGTGCTGCGGCGTTCATTATGGCGCGGCGGTCGGGTCGGCCACCTACAGCGCGAACCTGGTGGGCCAGCGTCTCCGCCGGACGGCGGTCGACCGGATCATAACAGTAAGTTCCGCCGTGGCGCGGTTCAATCGGCTGGATGATGTGGGTGTACCGCACCAGGTTATTCCCAACTTCATCCCTGACGCGCTGCTGGAGAAGGTGGAGTCGCCGCCGCCGGACGGTTTCGGCTCGGGTGAGTACATCTTCTTCGTCGGCGACCTGAGCCGGGACAAGGGTGTCGACGTGCTGGTCGACGCCTACCGCCGGCTGGCCCAGCCGCGGCTTCGGCTGCTGCTGGTCGGCCGGCGGACGGCCAGCACCCCGACCGGTCTCCCGCCCGGCGCGACCATCGCCGAGGCCTGGGACCACCCGATGGTGATGCGGGGCCTGGCCCACGCCGCGTTCGTCGTGGCGCCGTCGGTGTGGCCGGACCCCTGCCCCACGGTCGTGCTGGAGGCGATGGCGTCCGGGCGCGCGCTGGTGACGACCCCGCTGGGCGGGATCCCCGACATGGTCCGGGACGACGTGGAGGGCCTCCTGGTGCCCCCAGGCGACTCGTTGCGGCTGGCCCAGGCGATGGAGGCCCTGTCCAAGGACGCGGGCCGGAGGGAGGCCCTGGGGGCCGCTGGCCGGGCTCGGGCGGCCGAGTTCACCGCCAGCGCTGTGCTCCCCCGGGTCGAGCGGGTTTACCGGGAACTGCTCGATGTCGACTGATCTCATCGACGCGCCGGGCACGCCGAGCTCGCCCGAGGTGCTGCCGGCGCCGCCGTGCCCGGCGCCGGACCGGTCCAGGCTGGTGCTCCTCCTGGTCGCCCTGGGCGTCCTGCTCAACGGGATCGGGATCCGGCTCGGCTGCCAGGACCACGAGGGCCAGGCGCTCGCCCTGATCTGGTCCGGGCTCATCCTGATCTTCGTTGTGGTGGCCTGGCGGCTGCTGGACCCGCGGGTCGGCGCGCGCGAGCGCCTCGCGGAGGCGCTCGGGCTGGGCGTCGGGCTCTCGCTGTGCCGGATCCTGGCCGAGGGGACCGGTTTCAACCAGTTCGACGAGCTCCTGCACGTCCGGACCGCGCGCGACCTGATCTCCAGCGGCCATCTGTTCCAGTCGAACCCGCTGCTGCCGGTCAGCCCGCGCTTCCCCGGCCTGGAGCTGCTCACCGACGCGGTCGCGCAGCTCACCGGGCTGCATCTCGACGCGGCCGGGTCGATCGTGCTGATCCTGTCGCGGCTGCTGCTGGTGTACGGGCTGTTCGTGCTCATCGCGAGCATCAGCGGATCGAGCTACGCGGCCGGGATCGGCGTGCTCGTCTACTGCATGAGCCCGCAGCTGTACCTGTTCAACTCGCAGTACTCCTACCAGACCCTGGCCATCGGGCTGATGTTCGCGGCGCTCGGGCTGGTCGCCGCCGCGCAGCCGGGCTCGCGCCCCGAGGAGCCCGGGCTCGAGAGGCCCGCCGGGCCCGGAGATCCGGGGCCCGCGACCGAGGCTGACCAGCGGTATCTCCTGGTCGCGCCGATCGCCGGCCTGCTCGCGCTGGCGGTGACCCACCACCTGACCAGCTGGCTGGCGGTCGTCCTGCTCGGCCTGTGGGTGGTGGCGACCCGGCGGTTCGGCCGTTCGCGGGACCGGTCCCGGCAGGCGCTGTGGCTGGTCCTGCCCGGCCTGGCCGCCGTCGTCGCCTGGACGGCCTGGAGCGGCCCGCTCATCGGCGGCTACCTCTCGCCGGTCTTCCAGGACGCGTTCGGGCAGCTGGCCGGGGTGGTCGGCGGCGGCAACTCGAGCCGCAAGCTGTTCAGCGACAACAGCGGCACGGTCACGCCGATGTGGGAGCGGGGCGCCATCGTCGCCTGGTCGCTGATCTGGCTGGCCATGATGGTTCCGGTCGCGCGGTGGTTCCCGCGCTGGCGCCGGATGACCGGCGACCGGTACCTGTACCGGATCCTGTTCGTCCTCGGCCTCCTGTACCCGGTCATTCTCGTCGGCCGGGTGTCGCCCAAGACGGCCGAGTTCACCACCCGGTTCTCGACGTTCATCTTCATCGGTCTCGGCCTGGCCGTCGGCCTGATCGGGGAGTCGGTGCTCGGGCGGCGGCGGCCGCTGGTCTTCCGGCTGACCGCCCTCGCGGCGATCGTGCCGTTCCTGGGGGGCGTGGCGCTCGGTTCGCCGGACTGGCAGCGCACGACCGGGCCGTACCTGGTCTCGGCCGACGGGCGGTCGGTCGACCGCTTCGCCCTGCAGGCCACGACCTGGGCCGGCCACAACCTCCCGGCCGGGAGCCGGATCGCCGCCGACCGGGTCAACGGCGCTCTGCTGGGGGCGCGGACCGATCTGTGGGTACCCACCGGGCAGTCCGGCGGGACGAACGTCGGCCCACTGTACTTCGGCACGGTCATCGGCCGCTATCAGCTGGGCATTCTCGCCCGGAACAGAATCCAGTACCTGTTGGTTGACGAGCGGCTGGCCACGGCCCGGCCGCATATCGGGGTCTATGTGGCGCCCGGCGAGGCGCAGCCGGGCCAGCGGATCACAGCGGCCTCACTGGCCAAGTTCAACACGGCGAAAAACTGCGAACTGGTCTATGACAACGGCGCCATAAAGATTTTCGACGTGTCCCGGATGTGGTCCGCCGGGACAGCCACGCCACAGCGAGTCGAGGGTGGACGACGATGAGTGCCGGTTCGCTCCTTCATCTTCTCGCGGGGGTGGTCGCCGTGGGGGTCATGACGTTTTCCGCGCGACTGGCGACGGGCCAGTACGGTACCGGTACCGGTACCGGTACCGGCACCGTGCCGCGGCCGGTCGGTAATCTCCGGACGCTGCTGCTGGTCACGTCCACGCTTCTGCTGGGCGCGCTCTTACTGTCCGCCGCCGGGTTGGGTAACCGGCCCTGGGCCTTCTTTGTGTTGTTCGTTTTGCTGAGCGCGGTACCGGTCTTCCTGGTCGGGCCCCGAACCGCCCTGGCCGCCGCCAGGGAGCACCGAGCGGCCATCCGGCATGCCCGCCGGCACGTGGCCACGATGGTGACCCTGGCCGCGGTCGGGGCGCTCGTCGTTCTCGGGCTGGTGCTCGCTAACGGGGGCGACTCGGCCGCCGATCGGCCCGGGGCCCAGCTCTCCCTGCGGGCGGCGGCGGGGGTGAGCACGGTGACCGTATCGCGGGGGAGAGACGCCGGGGCCGTCCTGACCGTCGCGGTGGTGCGCGACGGCCGCACGGTGTGGAGTTCGGCCCCACTGCCCGCCACCTCATCGGATATCACCGTCACCATTCCGGCGAAGGTGGCCGCGGGGGGCGGGACCGTCCAGCTTCGCCAGGACGGCGGGCCAGTTCGGTCGGTGAGTGTCCCGTGACGCCCGCGGCGCGGTCCGTGACCTTCCCGCCAGTCGACAGCAACGGAGCTCTTCATGCCAGCCAGGAAGACACCGGCAACGAGGGTCCTGGTCGTCACGCCACGATTCTTTCCGGATATCGGCGGGATCGAGACCCACGTCTATGAGACCGCCCGCCGGATCAACCGGGACGGCGATGTCCGCGTCGACGTCCTGACCACCGACCAGCACCAGGCCTATCCGCGCGTCGAGACCGTCGAGGGAATCCAGGTCACCCGGGTCCCGGCCTATCCGAAGCAGCGGGACTATCTCTTCGCGCCCCGGCTCGCCGGAATGCTCAGCGCCGGTGCCTATGACCTGGTGCACTGCCAGGGCATTCACACCGCCGTCCCGATCGTCGCGATGGCGGCCGCGTGGCGCAAGAAGATTCCCTACGTGCTCACCCCGCACACTGGCGGGCACTCGTCCGAGCTGCGGCACGGCCTGCGCTCCACCCAGTGGCGCGCGCTGACCCCCCTCGTCCGGCACGCCGAGCGGCTGATCTGCGTGGCCACCTTCGAGTCCGAGATGTTCACCCGCCTGTGCCGGCCCGCCGCCGACCGCGTCCGGGTCATCCAGAACGGCGTCGACATCACCGCCGAGCCGTCGCCGCTGCCGGACAACCGGGTCGTTCTCTCGGTCGGCCGGTTCGAGCGGTACAAGGGGCACCACCGCCTGATCGCGGCGATGCCGCACCTGCTCCAGGCGGAGCCCAGCGCCCGGCTGCTGCTCGTCGGCCGGGGCGGCTATGAGGCCGAACTGCGCCGGCAGGTCGACGACCTGGGCCTCGGCGACCGGATCGGCTTCCGGTTCATCCCGCCGGCCGACCGGGACGGAATGGTCGACGTCCTGCGGGACGCCCGGGTGGTCGCCCTGCTCAGCGACTACGAGGCCCATCCCGTCGCCGTCATGGAGGCGGTCGCCACCGGCCGGCCGGTGCTGGTCAGCCCGAGCTCCGGGTTGGCCGAGCTGGCCGAGCGGGGGCTGGCCCGGACGGTCGCCCGCCCGGACGAGCCGCGCGCGGTCGCGGCCGCGCTGGCGCGGCAGTTCGCCGAGCCGTCCCTGCCGCGCTCACTCGACCTGCCGAGCTGGGACGACTGCGCGGCCGCGCTGCGCGAGGTCTACCTGGACGTCGGGAAATGACGCTCGAGGCCTCGCCGCCGCGGCCCGGCGGCCCGGCTGAAGCGCCGGCCGGTTCGTCGGCGCGGGCGCCAGCCAGTTCGCCGGCGGCGCGGACCCCGCCGGCCGGGCGGCAGAGCCCGGCGTCCAGCCTGCGGGCCGTGCTGGCCATCGCGTCCTCCCTGGTCAGCACCCAGCTCGTCACCGCGCTGCTGGGGGTCGTGTTCTGGGCGGCGGCCGCTCGCCACTACTCGGCGGAGGCGGTCGGGATCGCCTCCGCCGCCACGTCCGCGATGGCGGTGCTGGGCGTGCTCGGCATGCTCGGCCTGGGCACCCTGATGATCAGCGAGCTGCCTCAGCTGCGCGGGCACCGCCAGCTGCGCCTGCTACGGGCCGCGCTGACCGTCTCGGCCGTGGTGTCGGGCGTGCTCGGAGTGGCGTGGGGGATCGTCGCCGGCTGGACGAGCGAGGCGATGCGCCCCATCGGCGACAACCCGGTGACGGTGCTCATCTTCGCGGCCGGGGTCGCCTTCACCGCGCTGACGGCGGTCTTCGACCAGGCCGTGCTGGTCCGCGACCGGGGCGGGCTGCAGTTCCTCCGCAACCTCGTGACCGCCGTCACCAAGGTCGTCTGCGTCCTGGTGCTGGCGGCCGTCGGTGCCCAGGCCGGGTTCTCGCTGTACGCGGCCTGGGTCCTCGGGCTCGCGCTGTCGCTCCCGATCTGCCTGATCGGCGTCTCGCCCCGGTCGGCGTCGTCCGGCCGGGGCGTTCCCGCCGCCCACGCCCCCGGGGGAGTCCGGGAGCCGGCGGACGACCGTTTCTGGGGATTCCGGAAGCTGCGGGAGCACACTCGCTCGGCGGCCGGCCACCACCTGGTCAACCTGGCCCTGCAGGCACCGACGCTGCTTCTCCCGGTGCTGGCCGCCTTTACCGTGTCCGCCGCCGAGACCGCCTATTTCTCCAGCGCCCGCCTGGCGGCGACGTTCATCTTCATGCCGCCGTTCGCGCTGGCCATCGCGCTTTTCGCCGGCGCCCGGGGCGACATCGACCGGGCCGCCGCGCGAATGCGGGTGACGCTGCCCCTGGGAATCGCGATCAGTCTGGCCCTCTACGGCTGTTCCGTCGTCGGCGCCCATCCGGTCCTGTCCCTGTTCGGCCACGAATACGCCGCCCGCGCCCTCGATCCGTTCCTGCTGATGGCGCTGGCCGGGATTCCGCTCGTCGTCAAGGATCACTACGTCGCCCTGTGCCGCATCCAGAACCACATTCAGCGGGCCGCCGTCTTCGTGGCCGTCGGCACCGTGGCCGAACTCGGCGTCGCCGGCGTGGCCGGTTGGCGCTACGGCTTGAACGGCCTGGCGCTCGGCTGGTCGTGCGTCGTCATGGTCGAGGCCATTGTGGTGGCGCCCCAGGTCATCGGGGTCGCGTGGCGCCCCGCCCCGGGGGTCGGGATGTTGCGGTCACCGCTCCAGCCGGCGCGGGCCGCGGGCCGCGCACTTCCGTCCCCGTCCGCGCCGACAGATCCGCCGGGCCCGACGGGCATTCCGGAAACCTAGAAGGGACTGCCCCGTGGACGCAGCTATCTCGGTCATCATCCCCGCGCACACCGAAAAACGGTGGGACGCGCTGGTGGAGGCGGTGGAATCGGTCCGCCGACAGACCCGGCCGCCGGTCGAGACAATTGTGGTGATCGATCACAACGAGCAGCTCCGAGCCCGGGCGGAAAAGGAGCTGGCGCCGGCCCGGGTCGTCGGAAATCCCGGTCGCCGGGGCGCGTCCGGGGCGCGCAACGCCGGCGTCGCCGCCGCGCGCGGGGAGCTGATCGCGTTCCTGGACGACGACGCGGTGGCCGACGCGGGCTGGCTGGAGGCGCTGTGCGCGCCGCTGGCCGAGGGGTCGGTTCTCGGAACCGGCGGCGGCGTCCGGCCGCTGTGGCCGGTCGCCGCTCCGGCCTGGTTTCCCGACGAGTTCGGCTGGGTGGTCGGGGCCAGCTATCGGGGAATGCCGGAGAAGCCGGCGCCGGTGCGCAACGTGTGGGGCCTGAACATGGCCATGCGCCGGGACGTCTTCCTGAGCGCGGGCGGATTCCGGGACGGCTTCGGCAAGCTGGGTGATCATTCGCGTCCCGAGGACACGGAGCTGTGTGTTCGGGTTCAGCAGGCGCATCCCGGCGGCCACTGGTTGTACGTACCGGGCGCTCTGGTCGGGCATCGCGTGCCGGCGAACCGGACGAGCGCGCGCTTCTTCCTGGTCCGCTGCTGGCATGAGGGCCTGGGGAAGGCCGAGCTCGCGGCGCTGCTCGGCACCGGTGACGCCACCTCCAGCGAGCGTGACTACGTGCGGCGGGTGCTCCCGCGCGGGGTGGGCCAGGGCCTGCGGGACTCGGTCGCGGGCCGGGATCCGGCCGGGCTGAGCCGGGCGGGCGCGATCGTCGCCGGGCTCACCGTCACGGCGGCCGGCATGGCGGCCGGGCGGATGGCCGTCCGGCTCCCCGGCCGCCGGGCGGCGGACGCCCCGCCGGCGCCCGCCCCGCCGGCGCCCGCCCCGCCGGCGTCCGCCCCGCCCCCCGCCGCCGCCGTGGCTGTGGTCCGGCCGCGCACGTCGGACCGGCGGGAGCCCGCGGCGGAAACAGGCTCCCGCCCGGCCCTCGGCGAGCCGATGAGTGTACCCATGGAAAGCGACGGACAGATCGGCACGGTGTTCACGACATGACCCTCGACAACGACCTGAATCGCATAAAGAGCCGGAGCAGGGACGCCACCGGGAGCCGGCTGCGGCCCGAGGTGAATCCGCGCAACCTGATGGCCCTGGGCCGCTGGCTGATCCTGCGGGCCCGGTTCCGGAGCCTGCGAACAGGACTCTTTTTTCTCGGCCCGGGTTCCGAGTTCAGAGCCGAGCCCTCGGCGGACGTCCGCATCGGGAAGAACGTGCGCTTCATCCGGGACGAGCGGATCCACATCATCGGGACCCTCGAGATCGGCGACGGTGTCTTCTTCAATCGAGGCTGCCACCTGGTGGTTCACGAGAAGGTCACCATCGGCGCCTACACCCGTTTCGGCGCGATGGTGACCATCCACGACGAGAACCACATACCGAGCCGGGACGACCGTCCGTTCATCACCCGCGGTTTCGTGTCCAAGCCGATTGACATCGGCCGCAACGTATGGGTGGGGACCAAGTCGACCATCCTCCAGGGCGTGACCATTGGCGACGGCGCGGTGATCGCGGCGAACTCGGTCGTGACCAAGGACGTTCCCGCCTACACGATCGTCGGCGGCGTACCAGCAAAGATCATCAAGGAGATCGAGGAGTAGCGATTCCGGCCGGCGACCGACTGTCGTCCCGATAGCCGTCCGATGTCCGCCGACATGAGTGCCCGGCGCGAGGAGCGGTGGACCGCGACGCCAAGGGCAGGGAGGTAAATTCTGATTTCCTGAGGGTGAACATCTCAAACCACATCTCGGCGGATGATGGTCGCTGCTAGACTGAACAAAGATTAGTGGGACCTTAAGGTCGAGAACGACCGCGGGATCGCGGCCAGGATGCGCGAAGGTCCCGATCGTGGTTATCCGAACAGAGTTCGGAGCAAGGGCGACTGTCACCAGGGCGTAGTCCGTCAATGTGGGGAGTGGGCAAACGGCGCGCTAAGATCTCGCTGTGGGCTGTGTTTCATCGCGTGGTCGGCATCCGTGCGGCTGAGCTGTGTCGGCGCGGGTCTCGGCTGGATGCTTGCTGGTTCGGCGCCTTGGGAGGGTGTGCGCGTTCCAGCGGTTCAGTCCCGTCGCTTGTAGATTCATACCGGGGGAGAACGCGTATATGTGCTCGGCCAAAAGAGCGCTGCCCGCGAGGTGGCGGCGGCTCTCAGCTCACGCGGTGACCGGCCGTCAGAAACCGGTCATCGACTACGCGGCGGTGCGGCTATGACCGGCACCTTCTACCGGAACAGCGCCCGGTACTCGACCTCCGAGAACAGCGCTCAGCTTCACGCGGAGCTCGCCGGGCTGCGCATCCTGGTGATCGGGACCGGCCTGATCGGAACCTCGGTCGGCCTCGCCCTGCGCGAGCACGGGACCGATGTCCTGCTGGCCGACCGGAGCCAGCAGCGGCTGGCGGCCGCGGTGGCGCGGGGCGCCGGCCGCCTCGGCTGGCGCCGCGAGAACGGCGGCCCGGCCCTCGGGTGCGCGCCGGACGACCGAAGCGGACTGCCAGCCGATCCGCCACCGGCGGACATCGACCATGTCGTGCTCGCCGTGCCGCCCCGGGAGATCGGCGGGGCGCTGGTGCAGTGGCAGCGCCTGCTGCCCGGCGCGACGTTCAGCGACACGGCCTCGGTGAAGGTCCAGCCGCTGGTCGACGCCCGGCGGCTGGGCGCTGATCTGTCCGCCACCTGCGGGGCCCACCCCGTCGCGGGCCGGGAGCGCAGCGGCCCCGACGCGGCGCAGGCCGACATGTTCATCGGGCGGCCCTGGATCATCACCCCGTCCGAGGCGACCCTCGACCGCGCCCGCGACCATGCGCGGCTGGTGGCGCTGGGCTGCGGGGCGTCGGTCGTGGAGCTCGACCCGGAGTCGCACGATCTGGCCCTGGGCCTGGTCAGCCACCTCCCGCACGTCGTGGCCAGCGCGGTCGCGGCCCGCCTGGCGCTGGTACCGGAGGAACTGGTGCGACTGGCCGGCCCCGGCCTGATGGACTTCACCCGGATCGCGGGGGCCAACGCCGACCTGTGGACGGAAATCGTCGGGGCCAACGCGATGCCGGTCGCCGCGCTGCTCAACGAAGTGATCACCGAGCTCGGCCAGGTCCGGGACGCGCTCGCCGAGGCGCCGGTGGGCCGGACCGAGCCCCAGCCGGTCGTCGAGCGGCTGTTCCGGCTGGGCAACACCGGCCGGTTCCGCCTGGAGGCCGGCGCCGGGCCGCGGCCCGAGCCCGCCGCGTCCGGGCCCAGCTGGACCGGCCAGGAGAAGGTCAGCGACCTGGTGCCGGGCCAGGCCGAGCCCCGCGGGGCGTCGGTGCGGGCGATTCCCTCCGTGCGGGCCGGGACGGAGGACTAGTGATGGAGACCGATACGGACACCGCGACCGACACCGCGACCGCGACCAGCCGGGCGCGCTTCCGCGAGGTCCTCGGGCACTTCGCGTCCGGCGTCACCGTCGTCACCGCGGCGTGCGGGGACGTCGTCCACGGGATGACCGCCACCGCGTTCGCGTCGCTGTCGCTCGACCCGCTGATGGTGTTGATCTGCGTCAACCAGGAGGCCCGCCTGCACCGGCTGGTGCTGGAGTCCCGGTCGTTCGCCGTGACGATGCTCTCCGAGCGGCAGCACGAGCTGTCGAGCTGGTTCGCGCTGCGCCGGCGCCCGCTCGGGGCCGACGAGTTCGCCGGCTGCGCCTGGCGCCCGGCCGCCGTCAGCAGGGCCCCGGTCCTCGAGGGCGGGCTGGGCTACCTCGACTGCGCGCTGACCGACATCCACGCCGCCGGCGACCACTCGATCCTGGTCGGCCGGGTGGAGGACCTCGGCCTGTTCGAAGAACCCGCCGCCCCGCTGCTGTGGTACCGCGGCGGCTACCGGCGCCTGGAAACGGTCGAGGAGCGATGACGACCTCTGTCCCGGGCACCGACCCGTCCCGCCCACTCGAGACCGTGAGCGAACTGCTGCCGAGCGCCACGCCGGTGCGTTTCCTCGACCCCGCGGGCGAGCCTGTGGACGAACACGCCGGCTACCGCGAGCCGGACTCCGGCCTGCTTGCGCGGGCCTACCGGGCGATGGTGATCGGCCGGCGGCTGGACACCCAGGCGACGGCGCTGGCCAAGCAGGGCCGGATCGCCGCGTTCCCGTCCTCGCGCGGCCAGGAGGCCTGCCAGGTCGGTGCCGCGCTGGCCCTGGCCCCGCTGGACTGGCTGTTCCCCACCTACCGTGACAGCACCGCGCTGATCACCCGGGGGATTCCTCCGGTCGAGGTCCTGGCCCCGGTGCGCGGCCACCGCCACTGCGGCTACGACCCCTACCTCCACCGCTGCGCGCCGATGGCCACCCCGCTGGCCACCCAGGCGCCGCACGCGGTCGGGCTGGCCAGCGCGGCCGCCCGGCTGGGCGAGGACACCGTCGCCCTCGTCCTGCTCGGGGACGGCGCCTCGAGCGAGGGGGACTTCCACGAGGCGCTGAACTTCGCCGCCGTCTTCCGGGCCCCCGTCGTGTTCCTCGTCCAGAACAACGGCTACGCGATCAGCGTCCCGCTGGCCCGCCAGAGCGCGGCGCCGGCGCTGGCGTACAAGGGTGTCGGGTACGGCATCCCGAGCGAGCGGGTCGACGGCAACGACGTGCTGGCGACCCTGGCCGTCCTGGGCGCCGCCGTGGACCACGCCCGGTCCGGGCGCGGGCCGATGCTGGTCGAGGCGCGGACGTATCGCCTGGGCCCGCACACCAGCACCGACGACCCGTCCCGGTACCGGGACGAGGCCGAGAGCCGGGAGTGGGCGACTCGCGACCCGCTGGCCCGGCTCGAGACGCACCTGCGCCGGGCGGGCCTGCTGGACGACGCGCGCGCCGCCGAGGCGCACCAGGCGGCCGAGGCGCTCGCCGCCGAGATCCGCGCCGCGACCGCGCAACCGCCGCCGACGGAGCCGGACGACCTGTTCGCGCACGTCTACGCGGCCCCGCCCGCCTCGCTGGCGGAGCAGCGGCGCGCGCTGGCGGACGAGCCACGGGCCACCGCCAGCGCCGACGTCGGCGGCCGCGCATGACCGCCCCGACGCGGACGCCGGACCCGGCCCCGCCGGTGCCGGTGGCGACGCCGGTCACCAGGACCGACCCGCCTCCGGCCGGCCTGACGATGGCCGCGGCGCTCAACCACGCCCTGCGCGACGCGATGTCCGCCGACGACCGGGTGCTCGTCCTGGGCGAGGACGTCGGCCCCCTCGGCGGGGTGTTCCGGATCACCGACGGTCTCACCGCCGCCTTCGGCGCGGACCGCTGCTTCGACACGCCCCTGGCCGAGGCGGGGATCGTCGGCTTCGCCGTCGGCCTGGCCATGTACGGCTTCCGGCCGGTCATCGAGCTGCAGTTCGACGCGTTCGCCTACCCCGGCTACGAACAGCTCTTCAGCCACGTGGCCAAGATGGGTGCGCGCACCGCCGGCCGGGTCCGGCTGCCGATGGTCGTCCGGGTGCCCTACGGCGGCGGGGTCGGCGCCGTCGAGCACCACTCGGACTCGGGTGAGGCCTACTACGCGCACACCGCCGGGCTGAAGGTCGTCACCCCGGCCACCCCGGCCGACGCGTACTCGCTGCTGCGGGAGGCGGTCGAGGATCCGGACCCGGTCGTCTTCCTCGAGCCGAAACGGCTGTACTGGAGCCGGTCTCCGGTCCAGCTACCGGTCCGGACCGAGCCGTTCGGCGCGGCCGTGGCCCGCCGGACCGGCACCGACGTGACCGTCGTGGCCTACGGCCCGACCGTCCCGCTCGCCCTGGAGGCGGCCGAGGCGGCGGCGGCCCGGGGCTGGTCGGTCGAGGTGATCGACCTGCGCACGCTGGTGCCCTTCGACGACGAGACGCTGGTGGCCAGCGTCCGCCGGACCGGGCGGTGCGTCGTCGTCCACGAGGCCCAGGGCTTCGCGGGCGTCGGGGCCGAGATCGCGGCCCGGGTCCAGGAACGGTGCTTCCACTCGCTGCACGCACCGGTACTGCGGGTCACGGGCTTCGACGTGCCCTACCCGGCGCCGAAGCTCGAGCGCCACTTCCTGCCCAGCGTCGAGCGCGTGCTCGGCGCCATCGCGCGGCTGCAGTGGGACGACGAGCCCGACGCCCGCTGGCTCGAAGCAGGCGGCGCCGGCGGAGCAGCCGGCGCCGTCCGCCCGGAGCGGCCGTGATGGACGAGCTCGGCGGGCCCCGCGTGTTCACCCTTCCCGATCTGGGGGAGGGGCTGACCGAGGCGGTGTTGCTCAAGTGGCGGGTGATGGTCGGTGACGTCGTCAACGTCGACGAGCCGATTGTCGAGCTCGAGTCGGCCAAGGCCGTCGTCGATCTGCCCTGCCCGTATTTCGGGGTGGTCGAGACGGTCCACGCGCCGGAGGGCGCCCTGGTCGAGGTCGGGTCGCCGCTGATCACCGTCCGGGAGCCGTCGGGCGCGATCCCGAGCCAGCTCGGGCCGGACGGGGCGGAGCAGCGGGCGCTGGTCGGGTTCGGGCCGCCGGCGCCGGAGATCCGGCCCGGCCTGGCTCCCCTCGCGCTGGCTCCGTTGGCACCGTCCGTTTCGTCGGCGCCGCGGGCTCCGGCCGTCGCCGGGCCCGGCGCGGCGGACGCCCCCCGGGTGATCTCCCCGGTCGTGCGCAGGCTCGCGCGGGCGGCCCGGGTCGACCTGGCCGCCGTCGTCCCCACCGGTGTGGGCGGTGTCGTCCGCCGGGCCGACGTCGAGTGGGTGATCCGGGCCGGTACCGGTGGGCCGGACGTCGCGGCACCCGCGCCCACGCGCACGCCCGCGCCGAAGCAGCTACCGGCGGCCGATCCGGGCCTGGTCCGGGTGCCGATCGCGGGTCGCCACCGGGCGATGGCCGAACGGATGGCCCGCAGCCGGCGCGAGATCCCCGAGGCCACGGCCTGGCGGGATGTGGACGCGACCGGCTTCCTGCTCGCGCGCCAGGCCATCAACCGGCGCAATCCGGAGCGACCGGTGAGCGTGCTGGGGCTGCTCGCCCGGTTCTGCGTGGCCGGGCTGAAGCGTCATCCGGAGCTGAACGCCACCGTCGACGCCGAGCGGAACGAGATCATCCGCTTCCCGTACATCCATCTCGGGTTCGCCATCGCCGCCGAGGCCGGTCTCGTTGTCCCGGTGGTCAGGAACGCGGAGACGATGACCGCCAGCCAGCTGTCCGCGTCCGTGCGGGCGCTGACTGACCGGGCCCGCGACGGCGCGCCGCGGGCGTCCGAGGTCACCGGCGGCACCTTCACCATCAACAACCACGGCGCGCTCGGCACCGACGGCGCCTCGCCCATCATCAACTTCCCGGAGGTCGCGCAGCTGGCGGTCGGGCGGATGCTGGAGCGCCCCTGGGCCGTCGGCGGCCAGCTCGCCGTCCGCACGGTGACGCAGCTGACCGTCACCTTCGATCACCGGGTGTGTGACGGTCGGCCGGTCTCCGGGTTCCTCGACTTCCTCGCGTCCTGTGTCGAGGAACCGGTGGCGATGCTGGACGAGCTCTAGGTACCCGGCCAGCCGTCCGAGGCCAGCTACCCGGGATCAGATACCCAGGGTCATCTGGCCGGGGCAGCGGGAGAGCACGCGCTTCATCGCGGCGGCTTCGGCCGACGTCACCGACAGGCCGTAGCGGGACTTGATCCCGATCTGGCGGGCCACGTAGGCGCACTGGTAGGCGGTGTTCGGCGGCAGCCACTCGGACGCGTCGGAGTCGCCCTTCGCGCCGTTGGTCGGCCCGTCGACGGCCAGCAGGTTGAGCGGGTCGTTGGCGAAGGTCTCCCGCTTGGTCGCCGTCCAGGACGACGCCCCGTCGTACCAGGCGTTGCCGAGCGGGACGACGTGGTCGATCTGGATCTTCGCGGAGTTCGCGCCCCGGTTGAACCTGATCACCCGGGCGGTGTACGGGTCGCGCAGCTCGCCCGAGGTGACGATGCACGTGTCGCTGGTCTTCGTCTTGATCAGCGTCAGGTCGCGGTGCAGGACGTCGTCGCGCGTGTCGCACGAGTTGCGGTCGACGTCGGCCCAGGCCGGGCCGAACTTGTCCCGCACGTACTTCGTCCGCGACGACGCGGAGCGCACCGTGATCGTGGCCAGGACCGCGCTCGCCGGCCGGGCGGTCGGGCTCGGCACCGAGCCGTTGAGGATCACGCCGTTCTGGACGACGCCGTGCGAGCTGGTCCCCGCGCTCGGCGCGGCGCCACCCGGTCCGGCGGTGCCGCTGGACGACAGGACGTCGCAGCCGGCCAGGCCCAGCGTGACCAAAACCGCCACCACCGCCGCCACGACCGGCCCGACTCGGCGGCCGGTCGTCCCCGCGCATGCGCGCATCACGATTTCTCCCCAGCTAAGCGGCTTGATCCGCGTGCACATTCTGCCCCAGAGCAACCGCGATGAGACGCGGAACGCGGTGTGTCCGCTTTGGCGGGGAGATGGCCGGGGTGCCGGGAGCCCGGCCGCGGCTACGAGACGGGTGGCCGCCGGTCGGGCCCGGACGCCGCGCGGGCGACCCGGGCCGCGAACACGCCGGCGCCGAACCCGTTGTCGATGTTGCAGACGGCCACGCCGGGCGCGCAGGAGTTGAGCATCCCGAGCAGTGCGCTCAGGCCGCCGAACGACGTCCCGTAGCCGACGCTGGTCGGCACGGCCACGACCGGCGTGCCGACTAGGCCGCCGACGACGCTGGGCAGCGCGCCCTCCATGCCGGCCACCACGATCAGGCAGTCGGCGGCGGCGAGCGCGTCCCGGACGGCCAGCAGCCGGTGCAGGCCGGCCACCCCGACGTCGGTGATCACCTGGACGCCGGCGCCGTGGGCCCGGGCGGTCAGGACGGCCTCGGTCGCGACCGGCCCGTCCGACGTGCCGGCGGCGACGACGGTGACCAGGCCGCGGGCGGGCGGCAGCGGCCCGACGATCACGGTCGAACCGGCGCCCGGCGCCGCCACCGGGGTCGCGCCGGGACCGTCGGGGCCGTCGGGACTCGCGGGACCGCCGGTGCCGGGCTCGTCCGGGCCGGTGAGCCGGTCGACCAGCGCGTCCGGCCAGGCGGCCCGCAGCGCGGTGACCGCGCCCGGCCCGGCCCGGGTGACCAGGGCGGCCCGGTCGGGCCCGGCCCGGCGCAGCGCCGCGACGATCGCCACCGTCTGCTCCGGTGTCTTGCCCGCCCCGTAGACCACCTCGGCGTCGTCGGTCCGCAGCGCCCGGTGCGTGTCGACCCGGGCGAAACCGAGGTCGACCCACCCCCCGCCGTCGCCGAACGGGCCGGCGCGCAGGCGGGCGGCGGCCTCGCCCGGCGCGAGCCGGCCGGCCGCCACCTCCGCCAGCAACGGCTCGATGTCGGCGGCGTCCAGCGTCCCCACCCCGTCCCGCTCCTCGCCCTGGTCCCATCCGGTTGGCTGGTCCCATCCGGCTGGCTGGTCCCACGGCCGGCACCGGGGGGCCGTCGCCCGGCCAGCCTTCCGGGGAACCCTATGTTTCGTCACCCGCCCGAGGCGATGCCCGCCCGGTCTGGTCCGGCTGGCCTGGCCCCGCTGGCCTGGCACTGTCCGGGCGCCCGAACCGGTACCGCCGCCGGCCCGGCCAACAATGCCGGTGGTCAGCGGTGAAATCTGCGCCCGCGGCCGCCGGGCATCGGCGTGTTTGCGGGAGATCGCCATTCGCGGGCCACCAGTTGCTCGGCTAATGCCCGGCGCATATTTCCACTCTCAACATGATAGGCGAGGTAGTGACCCAGGTTACTCGTCCCCGCGTCGCGCCTGTTACCCGACGTAAATACGGGCGGCGTATCCAGGAGGCGTGGCCGAGTTCCCGGCGGGGGATCTGATGATCTTTCGCGGTTGCCGTCCCGGACCCTGGCGCGCGGCGCCGGAGCCGGATCTGTCGGCGCGGCTGGCGGTCCGGCGCCGGCTGAGTCGCGACGCCCATCCCGAGGGCGCCCGGCCGGTGTCCGGACGAGCGGGGCGAGTCGGCGGGACGGGTGTGTTCCGGTGTTGACGCACTCCCGGTCCACCTTTAACCAAGTGTTCACGACTATCGCGGCGGAGTCATCAGTGTGTTGCTCACCGGGCGCGGTCCGTACACCTGGCGCAACCTTTGCACGCCTATTGCACCGCGCGCCGCCGGGCGTGGTCCGATCGTATGCCGACCCGGGTGAGGCCTGGCGTTTCCCCGGTATCGATATACCGTTTCTGACATGTCGGGGTGCCGCCGGCCGCGGCGCCGCGACCGCAGGGATGTTCGCCTCGAGCGCCGGACGGTCAGCCGGCCTGGGTGAGACGGGGCGCCTCGGTGAGACGGGGCGCTTCCATGAGACGGGGGACTTCCATGAGACGGAGTGGAGGTACGTCGATGCCCGGCCCGGCCAGCGGCACGCTGCCCGAACGGCCCGGCCCGCCGGAGCGCGCGGACGGGTCCGCGTCGGAGACCGCGCTGGAGACCGCGCGGCGGATCATCCCGGCGCAGGGGACTCCCGAGGCGCCGGCCGCCGGAGCGGGGGTGGCTGAGGTGCGCGTTCCGCCCGCGCTGACCTGGGCTGAGGACACTCTGGCCGGCCTGCTCGGCGGCCATGAGCATCTGCCGCCCGCGTTCGTGGCGTCCGGAGTGGTCCGCGTGCGCCGGGCGGTGGAGCGGACGCTGCGCGGAGGGCTCGCGCGGGACGACGCCCACCGCGCGGCGCTGGCCCGGGGGCGTTCCGCCGTCCTGCAGGCCGACGCCGTGTTCAAGCTGGGCGACCCCGACCGCGCCCGCCGACTGGCCGCCGGCGCCTACGCCGTCGCCGCGACGGCCGGCGAGGGCCCGCTGCTCGGCTCGGCCCGGGAGATCGGCGCGGTCATCGAGTTCTACGCCGGTCAGCCCGGGGCGGCCGCCCGGCTGGCCGAGGACGGCCTGCGCCACGTGAGCGACGGCCCGATCCGGGCCCGGCTGCTCGGCCAGCAGGCCCGGGCCTACGCCGCCCTCGGCGACCTGAGTGGCGCGGTGAGAGCCCTGGACGAGGCATATGGGCTGGTCGAGACCATCTCGCCCGAGCTGTGGGGCCGGCCCGGACTGAGTTTCACCGGCGTCCACCCGGTCGAGATTCCCTACAACGCGACGACCGCGCTGTGCCTGCTCGCCCGGCCGCGGGCCGCGGCCGAGCACGCGGCGGCGGCGATGCCGACGCTGGACGAGCTCGGCGCGCCGGGCTTCCGGTCGGTCATCCGGCTCGATCTTGCCCTGGCCAAGGCCCGATCCGGACGGCTCGAGCTGGACGAGGCGTGCGCGCTGGCCGCCGACGCGATCGTGATCTCGTGGGACCGGGTCGTGACCTCGGTGTCGTCCCGGGCCAACCAGCTGCTGGAGGTCACCCGCGGCCAGCGGCAGGTCCGCGCGGTCGGCGAACTGGCCAGCCTGGTACGGGAGTGGCAGCGGCGCGCCCCGGCGCAGCGCACCGGCTCCGCGTCGCCCGGAGCCGGGTTCGGCTCCGTCGGCGTGGGACGGAACGACACGTAAAACCAGGAACGGGTCCGCCGGGCGGGGCGGCGGACCGGACGGAGGCACCGCATGGGCGCTGGCCGGTTCACCCCGGAGAGATCGCGCCGCGCCCTGGCCACGATCTGCGCGGCGGTCGGCCTCGACTGCTCCGACGCCGTTCCGGTGAAGCTCACGGTGAACGCCGTCTACCGGCTGCCCAGCGCCGGAGTGATCGTCCGGATCGCCCGCTCACCGGCGCTAGCCCACCGGGCCGAGACGGTCGTCACCGTGGCTCGGTGGCTGGCCCAGCAGGAGATCCCGGCCGTGCGGCTGCTGCCCGGCGTGCCGGCGCCGGTCCGCGCAGACGGTGTGGTCGGCACCCTGTGGGTCGACGCCAGCCGGCCGGGGCGGCTCGGTCGCGCGCCCTTCGGCGGCCCGGCTGGACCATCCGGCCCCGCGATCGGCCGGCGGACCACCGCCACCGAACTGGCCGCCGCCCTGCGCCGGCTGCACGCGCTGAACCCGCCGGCCACCCTGCCCCGCTGGGATCCACTGGACGACGTCGAGCGGCGTATCGACGACGCGGAGGGCCTCGCCCCGGCCGACCGGGTGTTCCTGCGGGACATGACCGACCGGCTCCGCGCGGCACTCGCCGACGTCAGCTACGAGCTCCCGCCCGTCCTCCTGCACGGCGACGCCCACCTCGGCAACCTGCTGCGCGCGGCCGACGGCCGGGCCGTGCTATGCGACTTCGACTCGTCCTGTGTCGGGCCGGCCGAATGGGACCTGGTGCCGGTCGCGGTCGGGCGCATCCGCTTCCGCTACCCGGCCGAGCACCAGCGGGAACTCGCCGCGGGCTACGGCTTCGACGTCACCACCTGGCCCGGGTTCGGCGTCCTGCGGGCTGTCCGGGAGCTCAAGCTGGTGACCAGCGTGGTCCCGTTGCTGGCCAGCAGCCCGGCGATCGCGGCCCAGTTCGCGCTGCGGATGGCCAGCCTGCGCTACCGCGACGAGAGCGTGCGCTGGTACCCCTACTCCTGACGCCCGCGTGCTCCTCCCCTGACGCCCGCGCCCGGCGCCGACCTGGCTACCGGTCCTTGGGGATGCGGCAGACCCGCTCGAGCATGAGGCCGCCGACGACGAGGACCGCCGCCGCGCCCAGGCCCAGCCCGGCGGTGACGGCGTCCGTCCCGGCCGTGCCGAACTCGTCCGTGCGCGGCGCCGTGTAGACCAGCACCGCCGCCCAGAAGCCGGCGATCGCCGCACCGGCCAGGCTGCTCGCCTTGGCCAGCGCGGCCAGCCGGGCTACGGTCAGCGGCGCGATCGGCTTCGCCCCGCCCCGCGAGCGCAGCCGGTTGCGGGTGATGTTCGCCGTCTGGAGCTCGACCAGGCCGACGATCAGCAGCGACAGCGGCGCCGTGCGTGGGATTGCCGGCAGGTCGGCGTAGGTCAGCATCAGGACGAGGTAGGCCAGCACACCCACGACGCCCAGCGCCGCGAGCAGCTCACGCAGGCGGGTCGGAGTCACGGGGTCACCTGGGCGCCGGGCCGCCGGCGCGACCGGCCGGCCCCGCCGCCGGTTCGAGGCGGTGGGCGGTCGGGCGGACCCCGAGGTCGCTCGGCTCGCCGGCCCGCGCGGCGGCGGCCCGCATGGCGGCGACGATCTCGGCCACCGGCCCGTGGCTAGGCAGGATCGCGCCGGGCTCGACGTCGAGCCAGGGCACGCAGACGAACGCCCGCCGGTGGGCCTCGGGATGCGGGATGAGGATCTCGGGGTCGTCGCTCGTCGCCGTCCCAAGGGCGATCACGTCGACGTCGAGGGTGCGCGGCCCCCAGTGGACCTGGCGGACCCGCCGGGCGGCGGTCTCGGCCGCCTGGGCGGCGGCCAGCAGTTCGCGAGGCGACGCGGCCGGCACGAGCACGACGGCGTTGAGGAAGTCGTCCTGTTCGACGCCGCCGACCGGGTCGGTCTCGTAGACCGGCGAGCAGGCCAGCGCCCCGAGCGCCTCGACGGCCGCGCGCAGGTGAGCCAGCCGGTCGCCGAGGTTCGACCCGACGCTGAGCACGGCGTGCGCCGCCCTCCCGGCGGGGGGCGGCGACCCGTCGGCAGGCGGCGTCCGGTCAGCGGGCGGCGTCCGGTCAGCGGGCGGCGGTTCGTCGAGTGGAGTCACGGGCCGCCCATCGGGGCGTCCCGGACGACCGTGACCGCCACGTCGGTGAAGGGCAGCGGAATCGGCGCAGCCGGTTTGTGCACCGTCACCTCGGCCCGGGCCACGAGCGGGTGGGCCAGGCAGGCGCCGGCCAGTCGGTCGGCCAGGGTCTCGATGAGCAGCACGGGTTCGCCCGCCACGAGCTCGGCCAGTCGTTCGGCCAGCTCGCCGTAGTGGACGCTGGCCGTCAGATCGTCGCCGGCCGCGGCCGGCGCGGTGTCGAGCCAGACCGTGGCGTCGATGACGAACTCCTGGCCGAGCTCCCGCTCCGCCGGGAACACGCCGTGGTGCCCCCGGACCCGCAGGCCGGTCAGGGTAATCCGGTCGGCTGGGACGGCCCGGTCAGCCGCGACGGTCCGGTCACTCCGCGTGGACATGTCCGCCCGCCGGGTTGTCCGATGCCGTACTGGCCGCCGCGGCTCCGTTCCCCGCGCCGTTCTGGCTCGGCCGCCGGGCCGGGGCCGGCGCGGCCAGTGAGCGCGCCGCCCGCCAGGCCGAGACGACCCGGACCGCGTCGACCGCCGGGGAGACGCTGTGCACGCGGACCGCCCACACCCCGGCCGCGGCCAGCAGCGCCGTCGTCGCCTGGGTGGCGTCCTCCCGGTCCTCGACCGGGCGGGGTGCCCCGTCCGCGCCGGGCAGTAGCCGGCCGAGGAAGGACTTGCGGGACGTCCCCACCAGCAGCGGGCGCCCGAGCTCGGTGAAGCAGTCCAGATGGGCCAGCAGTCGCCAGTTGTGCGTCGCCGTCTTCGCGAACCCGATGCCCGGGTCGACCACGACCTTGTCCGCCGCGATGCCGGCCGCGGTGACCACCGACAACCGGGCCGCGAGTTCGTCCACAACCTCATGCACCACGTCACGGTAGACCGCGCGCGAGTTCATGTCGGCGCTGTTACCGCGGGAATGCATCAGCACGTACGGTGCGCCCCGCTCGGCGACGAGCGCCAGAAGCTCCGGATCAGCCGCCCCCGATACGTCGTTGACCAGCACGGCTCCCGCGTCGAGCGCGGCCGCCGCTACCGAGGCTCGGGTCGTGTCGACACTCACCGTCACGCCCGCTCGGGCCAGTTCGGCCACCACCGGGACCACGCGCCGGGCTTCCTCGGCCGGATCGACCCGGCTCGCGCCCGGGCGCGTCGACTCGCCGCCGACGTCGACCAGGTCCGCCCCGGCCGCCCACATGGCCCGCCCGGCCCGCCCGGCCTCCTCGGCGGTCCGGTAGGTCCCGCCGTCGGAGAACGAGTCCGGCGTGGCGTTGACGATCCCCATCACCCGGGTGCGACCGAGCGGCCGGAACAGGTCGGACCCGCCCGGCCGGTCTGACCCGCCCGGCCGGTCTGACCCGCCCGGGCCGCCCGGCCGCTCCGACTCATGCGAAACCGGCGCCGACATGCGCTCCAGTGTGCTTGAGGCGGTCAGGATGGGCACATCCCGCCGTCCCGGTGACGCCGCCGGGCAACGGTCCGGGCCGGCGCGGTGAGCAGGCGGCGTGCCCGGCGGGCCCAGGCCGGCCGAGGCCAGACCAGGAACGCCTCGGCCTCCAGCATGGCCAGCGAGATCCGCGGCAGGTCGGCCGTGCGCGGGAAGCAGACATAGCGCGGCGACCAGGACGGGGCGAACTTGGCGTTGAACCGGTAGAGGCTCTCGATCTGGAACCACCGGGACAGGAACAACAGCACCCCGCGCCAGGCCCGGATCACCGGACCGGCGCCGAGCGCGCCGCCCCGCTCCAGCGCCGAGCGGAAGAACGCGAAGTTGAGCGACACCCGCTCGACGCCGAGCTCCTTGGACTCTCTGATCGTCGCGGCGATGAGGAACTCGTTCAGGCCGCCCTCGGCGGCGGAGTCGCGGACCATCAGGTCCAGCGACAGGCCGTGGCTGCCCCAGGGGACGAAGTGCAGCAGCGCCCGCAGCCGGGGCGACCGGCCCTCGGCCTCGGCCGGCGAGAAGGCCAGCGCGGCCACGCAGTCGGCGTCGGCCGGCTCGCCGATGCGTCCGAGCGCCATCGAGAAGCCGCGCTCGGTCTCGGTGCCGCGCCACTGCTCGGCGTTGGCCTGCAGCGTCACCCGGTCCTCGGCCGACAGATCCCCGACCCGGCAGACGCGGGTGGTGTAGCCGGCGCGCTCGACCCGGTTGACCGTCTGGCGGACGTTGCGCATCGAGCGGCCGTCCAGGGTGAACGTCCGGGTGTCGACGATCGCCTCGTCGCCGAACTCCAGCGCGGACAGGCCGGCCCGGGTCCAGGCCGTCCCGCCCAGCTCCGAACAGCCGATGACCGCGGGGATCCAGGCGTGCTCGGCCGCGACGGCCAGGAACTCCTTGATAGCGCCGGGCCAGGCCTCCTTGTCGCCGATCGGATCGCCGCTGGCCAGCATCACCCCGGAGACCACCCGGTAGGCCACGCCGGCCTTGCCGGTGGGCGACCAGATGACCGACTTGTCGCGGCGCAGCGCGAAGTAGCCCAGCGAGTCGGTCTCGCCGTGACGGCATAGCAGGGTCCGCAGCCGCTGCTCGTCGTCCCCGGTCAGGCGCGGTCGCGGCTCTGGCGGGCGCAGCGCCAGGTACACCGAGGTGACCAGGGTGAGCAGGCCCATCGTCAGCAGGACGCGGGAGACCAGGTCGCCGAAGCGGTCGGTGGTGAACGAGACGGGCCCGTTCCAGCCGACCAGGCCGTTCACGACCTCGCTGAACATCTGGCTCAGCGATGGTGAGCCGACGATGTCGCGGGGCCGCAGGATCAGCAGCGCCATCCCGATCACGACCGAGGACGCGGCCAGCACCAGCCCGACGCCGAGCGCGCGCCACCGGGTGGTCGGGTCGCCCTTGGCCCGGAACTGGCCGCGGCTGACGATCAGCGCGACGAGCAGGGCGGCCGACGTCGCCGCCTCGACGACGTCGAGCCCGCGGGCGAGGTGCAGGGCGACGCTGACCGACAGCAGCGCGACCACGCCCTGCCAGGCCCGCCGCTTCTGGCGCCGCAGGCCCCGGGAGAGCATCACCAGCAGCATGCCGACGACGACGGCGAACGCCGCCGCCTGGCGGGAGACCGATCCCGGCAGGATCTGGCGGACGACGGCGAGCTGGCGCATCTCGGGGTCGAGGGCCGAGACGATGTCGACGACGCCGGCCAGGAGGGTCAGCAGGCCCGCCACGGGCGGCGCCCAGGATCGGCGCCACGGCCGGTCCTCGACCGCCTTCGCCTCGCCGCCGCGGGTGCTCTCAGCCGGATGTTTCGGGGCCGCCGGCCTCGCCGGCCTGCCCGCCGGGCTGCCGGTCGATCTCGTGGTCGCCCGCGCCGCCGTGGGCTCGGACGGCCGCGTGTCGGCGCGGCGTGGCCGGCGGGTCACCGCGCGCGGCTGGTTGCCGCGCCGGGGCGCGCGAGTGGGTGGCTCGACGGACATGACTTCATGGTCCCTCACGGTCGCCCGCCGGCTTCGGCGGGTCGCGGTCACGACGTCGGTGCGCGCCGGTACGTGTAGCGGTAGACCGGTTGGAAACCGAGACCGGCGTACAACCGGCGGGCTGCCGTTGATGTCTGTTCCACCTGCAGTGTTGCCCGCCTCGCACCGGTGTCAGTCGCCCAGTCGGCCAACGCTCCCAGCACAGCCCGAGCGGCACCGTACCCCCGGGCGGCCGGCAGCGTCGCCATACTGTAGATACCCATCCAGCCACGCTCCGACACCGCCCGGCCGACCGCGACGGGTTCTGAATTTCTCCGAAGTAGGGCATAGCGGGTCGGAGCGGTCAAGGATCCGAGCACGGCGAGTGAGCCTGGACGTTCCACCCCGAAGGTGCTCAGCACCTGACCGGCCACCTCGAGCCAGGTTGGGGTCGGGTACGGATCGAGGGTGACGGTGACCGAGCCGTCCCCGCCCGACGCCCGGCCGCCGATGGCCGCCAGGAGGTCGTCCAGATCGGCCACGCAGACGTCCGTGGCGCCGCTGTCGTCATAGCCGGCGTCGTCGAGGCAGCGCCGCAGCTCCTCCGGTTGGGACATCGGGGTGATCTGGAACGTCGGCGGCAGTCCGGCCTCGGAGTAGAAGGAGCGGACCTCCCGCAGCGCCGCCGGCAGGTCGTCGACCCGGTCGCGGGCCCACACCGAGTTCCCCCGTCGCGACGAGCCCCGCGACTCCCGCAGGACCCAGCCCCGCAGGTGCCGCTCGCGGATGGGCGGCCAGGCGCGGTGGGCCAGATCCTCCAGCGCGCGGCCGAGCGCCGCGTCGGTGTGCGCCGCGTCAGTGGGAGCCGTCAGTGGATCAAGAGCCGGTTCGGTCACCACGGGAGCCAGGCTATGTCCCCGGCCTCCGCGCGCAGCGTCGGTGATGACCCGGAACACGTGCCGGACGGCGGCGGGCAGACTGGGCGGTGTGGATCCGGACCGCCTCGGATGGCTCGACGCCACCGGTGGCCTCAGCGGCGACATGCTGCTCGGGGCCCTGATCGGCGCCGGGGCGCCCCTGGACGCGATGAACGCCGCGCTGGCCGCCCTGGCCGTGCCGCTGGGGCCGTCGGGCGTGTCGCCGGCGCCGCTGGGGCTGTCGGGGCCGCCGGCGCCGCCGGCGCCGCCGGGCGGGGGACCGGAGCCCGCGGACGGCGACGGGCGGGTGCGCGTCCAGCTGGCGGTCTCGGCCGTCGACCGGGCCGGGCTGCGGGCGACGCGGGCCCACGTCCGGGCCGACGAGGCGGATCCGCCCCGCCGGACGTGGGCAGACATCGAACGGCTGCTCACGGCCGCTCCGCTCGACGACGACGTGCGTCGCCGGGCCCGGGCGACGTTCGGCGCCCTGGCGGCGGCGGAGGCCGCCGTGCACGGCATCCCGGCCGCCGAGGTCCACTTCCACGAGGTGGGCGCGCTGGACGCGCTGGCTGACGTGGTCGGCGTCTGCGCCGGGCTGTCGGCGCTCGGGCTGCGACGCCTGGTCGTCTCGCCGATCGCCCTGGGCGGCGGCGAGGTCCGGGCCGCCCACGGGCTGCTGCCGGTGCCCGGCCCGGCGGTACTCGAGCTGCTGCGGGCCGGTGGCCTGACCGGGTACGGCGGCGGGGCCGCGATGGAGCTGTGCACGCCGACCGGGGCCGCGCTCGTCGTGGCCAACGCCGACGAGCAGGGCGAGCTGCCGCCGATGACCATCACAGGCGTCGGCGTGGGCGCCGGCGGGCGCGACCGTCCCGACCGTCCCAACGTCGTCCGGCTGGTGCTGGGGACCGCGGCGCCCGAGCCGGCCCGCGCCGCCATCCCGCCGCCGGCCGCCGGCCGGCCAGCCGATCTGGCGCCGGCCGACGTGGCGCCGGCCGACGTGGCGCCGGCCGACGTGGCGCCGGCCGACGTGGCGCCGGCCGACGTGGCGCCGGCCGGCGCGGTGCCGCCCGGCGCGACTCCGCCCGGCGTGGACGAGATCGTTCTGGCCTGCAATATTGACGATCTTGACCCGCGGGTGTGGCCGGACGTCCTGGCCGTGCTGCTCGCGGCGGGTGCCCGCGATGCGTGGCTCACCCCGATCATCATGAAGAAAGGGCGGCCGGCCCACACCCTGAGTGCCCTGGTCGGGCCAGCGGAGGCCGCGGCGGTGCGCGACGCGATCTTCATGCATACCTCCACGCTGGGGCTGCGGGAGACGGCCGTGGTCAAGCGGGCGCTCGAGCGGCGGTTCCGCGCGGTCTACGTCGACGGGCAGCGCATCGCGGTGAAGCTCGGATCGCTGCCCGACGGCCGGATGACCACCGCCCAGCCCGAGTGGGAGGACGTCCGCCGGGCCGCCGCCGCTCTGGGTCGCCCGGCCCGTGCGGTGATCGCCGAAGCCTTGGCTAGGCTGGCCCGGTAGCCTGATTTGACTATTTTGTCTTGACGGGATCATCGGACCGGCACTCGGCCGGGCTGGCTTCGGCCGGCGCGGACGCGGGTCCGGCGGCGGAGAGGGCGGGCTCCTCTCCCCAGCCCAGGGGAGGCGTCGATTCGTTGACCGATCCGTGGCCGAACTGGGGAGCCGAAGCCGTGGGAGATCCAACCGGTCCGGATCCGCGCGCGATCGACGCGAACGCGGCCCGCCTGAATCCGTCCGCTCCGCCTGCCGGGTCCGCGTCCGCCGGGCCCGCGCCGACGGGGTCCGTACCCGGCGGGTCGACGCCGGGGAACGGCCAGCCGATGGCGGCCGGTCAGCCGCCGTCCCGCGCGGCGGGGCCCGGCCAGCCCGTTTCCGGCCAGCCGCTGGCGGGGCCGCCGGAGTTCGGCCCGCCGGCTGGTCGCGCGCCCGCTCATCCCGGGCCACTGGCCGGGAATCCCTTTGCCGGCTCACCCCGGGTGGAGTCAGCCGCGTCGCCGTTCTCGGCGGCGTACCCGGAAGCGTTTTCCGAGGCCATCACCCGGATGGCGCCGATCACACCCATCCCCGGGACGGCGCCGTCTCGCCCGGCCTCGGCAACGCCGTTCGACGCCAGCCGAGGGGACCGGGCGGCGCGCACGTCCACGCCGCCCGGCGGTCAGCCGGCGCAACCGTTACCACCGCCGGGAGCACCGGGGCAGCCGATCGCCGGTCACCAGGCCGCCGGTCACCAGGCCGCCGGCCATCAGGCCGCCGGTCACCAAAGCGGCGGACGCCACGCGGCGGGTCGGCACGCCGCCGCGGCGGCCGACTCGGGTGGACGCGAGGCTTCCGCGCCGGACAGCGCGGGCCGTTTCCCGTCCGGGATGTACTTCCCGAACACGGCGGAGCCGGTCGGCGGCCGCCCGGCCACGACCGGACCGCCGCGGCCGGGTGACGTGCCACTTCCCGGCAGCGGCACGCCGTTCGCCGCGCAGTGGAGCGTCTCCGGCGCCGTGGCGCCGGCGGAGCCGGCCGCCGACCATTCGAGCATCTCCGCCGAGCCAAGGCGGGCGCCCGGGGGGTCATCCAGCTTCGGGCCCACCGTGACGACCGGCCAGCACGACCTGTCCGGCGTCTCCTGGACCAGTCCGAACGGGCACGATCGGCCATCAGGTCAGGCGCCGATGCCGGGCCAGCCGCCGGTTGCGGGTCAACCGGCCGCCGCCGGCCAGCCGGGCCAGCCGCCCGCGCTGGGCCAGCTACCGGTAGCGGGCCAGTTCCCCGGCGGTCAGTTCCGGGCCGATCAACCGTCCACGGGGGCGTCTTCTTCAGCGTCTCAGGCGCACGCCCCAGGCCCGGGCCAGTCCGCGCCGCCCCACCTCGGGTCGGCGGGGCCGGTCGGCGACCGGCGGGACACCACTCCGGTTCATCGGGTCGGACGCCAGCCGGGCGAGCAGTACGAGTCGACCCAGGTAGGCGACGGCGGTGCGGCAGGCCCCAAGGCGGGGCCAGGCGTCGCCCCGGTAGCCGGTCCGCGCGCCGGGTCGGCCGCCGGCCCGCCCGGTGGGGGCCAGGGCGGTGGGGGCCAGGGCGGGCATGCGGGCCCGCCGCCGGGCTGGTCGCGGCCGCCGGGGATGCGCGCGCCGTCGCCGGAGATGGACTCGTCGTTCGCCGCTACCTTCCCGCCGAACGCGGCTGCCTCCGGCGCGCTGCTGCTCCCGACCGACCTGTACCGGCCGGGCACGCCCTACGTTGCCCCGTCGGTCGAGCGGCTCGCGACCGGCGCGCTTCTGCCGGCCGCGCCGGACACGGCCAGCGGCGGTTGGCGCAAGCTCGTCTTCCGCGCCTCGGGCGGCAAGGTCAACCCGGGGCCGTCCGGCGAAGAGGTGCGTTACCGCCGACTGATCGAACGCATCCGGATGCCGCTTGTCGAGTGCCACCGGGTGGCGGTGCTCTCCCTCAAGGGCGGCGTCGGGAAGACCACGACCACCGTGGGCCTGGGCTCGACCCTGGCTGACCTGCGCGGAGACCGGGTCGTCGCCATCGACGCCAACCCCGACCGGGGCACGCTCGGCTCGAAGGTCCCGCGCAGCACCCATCACACGGTCCGTGACCTGCTTGACGCCCGGGCGAACCTTCGTCGGTACGTCGACGTCCGTCGGTACCTGTCCCAGGCGGAAAGCCGCCTGGAGGTGCTCGCGTCGGACAACGACCCGGAGACCTCCCGCGCGTTCGGTGAGGCCGACTACCGGGCCGTTGACGAGCTACTCCAGGTTCACTTCTCGGTGCTGGTCACCGACTGTGGCACCGGGATGCTGCACAGCGCCATGCACGCGGTGCTCGAGCTGGCCGACACCCTGGTGATCGTCAGCACCTCGACCGCCGACGGCGGGATGTCGGCCAGCGCCACCCTCGACTGGCTCGACGCCCACGGCTACGGCGATCGGGTCCGTCAGGCGATCACGGTCATCTCCACCTTTCCCTCAAGCGACGACGCGGTTGACGTCGACGCGCTGGAGCGTCATTTCTCCTCCCGTACCCGGGCCGTCGTGCGGGTCCCGCACGATCCGCACCTGGCGACCGGTGGGCACATCGATCTTGATCTGATGCGGCGGGGAACCCGGGACGCTTTCCTGGAACTGGCGGCGGCTGTTTCCGATCGGTTCGGGCAGGAACGGCCGGCGGCGCGCTGAGCGCCGTCGCCCTGCGGCGATTGCGCTTACCGCGACGCCGGCAGCAGGCGTCTGAGATTGCCGGAGTCCCCGGCGTGGCGCGGGGCCGCCACCCGACGGCGTCGCCGTCGGGTGGCGGCTCTGGAACCTATTGGCTCAGTGCCGCGATCACGCGGTGAACGCCGGGCCGGCGTAACTGACGGGCTATCGTCGTCCGGCCATCGATGATTCGGCGGAACAATGGAAAACCAACCGGTGTCGCGGCGATGACGCCGTGCAACGCGATCGGGTGGCGCCGGAACAGTCCGAGAACCTCGCGTCCGGCGTCGATTTCCGGACCCAGAATCCGTTCGATCTGATCCGGGTACTCAGCAAGGGCGTCCGGGTCGCCCGCCGCGGCCCGGGCCGCCGCGAGGCCGGCCAGCCGTCCGGACCGCAGCGCGAAGGAGATGCCCTCCCGGGTCCACGGATCCAGCAGACCGGCCGCGTCGCCCGCGACGATCACCCGGCCGCGCCGCAGCGGCGAGCCCGGCGCGCGTACGCGGGTGAGATGCCCGGAGTCGTGGAGGGGCTGGATGCCATCCAGGCCGAGCCGGGTCACCAGTCGCCGGTAGTAGGCACGCAGGTCCGCCCCAGCCTCCCGCGGCCCGATCACACCGACCGTCAGGACATCACCCTTCGGAAACAGCCAGGCGTAGGAGCTGGGAACCGGTCCCCAGTCGAGCAGCAGTCGCCCGTCCCAACGCCGCGCCAGCTCCGGTCCGACCGGGAACTCACCCTCAAGCCCCACCTCGATCTGGTCGCAGCGCACACCGACATGGGTGCCGACCCGGCCGGAGGTCCCGTCGGCGCCGACGACGACCCGCGCGCTGACCTCCCTACCGCCGCGGACCGAGACCAGCACGCCGGGATCGCCGTCGCCGAGATCGTCCACCCCGCGGACCCCGGTGACGTGCGTGCCGGCCCGGATCTCGGCCCCGACCGCGCGGGCCGAGGCGACCAGGGCGGCGTCGAACTCCGCCCGCATGACCATCGTGAGCCACGGGGTGCCCGTTTTCGGGAGCGTTCGGCCCAGCCGGCCGTCGAGGCTCACCGAGAGCCGGTCGGCCCGCGCGTGCGGCACGCCCGCCGCGACCAGGTCGATACCGGCGTGGTCGACCGACAGACCGACCAGCCCGCCACCGCAGGTCTTGTAGCGCGGCAGCGTCGCCCGTTCCAGGAGACATACCCGCGCCCCGGCCCCGGCCGCCGCCCGGCCGGCGGCCGCGCCGGCCGGCCCGGCCCCGACGACGACGACGTCGAAATCCGCCCCGGCCATGACGTCAGCGGAGGGTGAGGGTCCGGGCGACGACACCGGCTCGCGCCCGCCGCTCGGCCGCGCTGAGCGGCGACCGGTCGTCCACCGACTTCTCCAGCTTCATCCACAGCTCACGAGCGGGCTCCTCACAGGATTCCGCGTCGGCGTCCGGCGCGAGATCCCACACCGGGACCACCAGCCCGTGGGCGCGGAACGAGCCCACGTAGCGCGAATCCGGCCCGACGGTGAGCTCGTCGGCCGCCCGCAGGCGGGCCAGCGCGTCGAGCAGGGGATCCTCGTCGAAGGGCAGCGGCCAGCGCAGATGCCGGCGTTCGCCGATCTCGCACCAGTAGGCGGCGTCGACGCCGGCGAGACGGACGGTCGGCACGACTGTCGCGTTGGCCTGCTCGAGGCCGGCGGCGACCTCCGGGGTGGGTGCCGCGTCCTCTTCCGCCGGCGGCAGCCACCAGGCGAAGCCGGAGTGCACGGTGATCTCCAGGTGGGCCGGGTCGAGCAGGTCGACCAGCGACGGAGCGTCGGACTCGTCGACCGCGTCCACCACCGCGCCGGGATCGGCCCGCAGGCCGGCGACCACGGCCGCGGCAACCGCCGCCGCCGGGTCGGTCGGCGTGATGAGGGTCTGCATGGCGACCAACAGTTCGCCGGTCTCCCGGACCAGCGCATGCGCGGCGCCCGGCAGCATCGTGCCGAGCGTCACCGGCCGATCGCCGTACTCTGTCCGGGCCGCCTCGGTCAGGGTGAGCGGAGCCGTGGCGCTGGGTACCAGCTCCCGGAGGGCGATCAGGTCGGGCTCGTCGACGCGGCCGGCGAACGGCCGCGTCACCCGGATCGGTCGCCTCCTGGCACCGTGACACGCCTTGTATCGCCGGCCCGAACCGCAGGGGCAGGCGGCTCGGGGTGAGACGACCGGGACCCCGGCGTTCGGCGAACGATCCATGAGCAACTCCAACGATGGTAGGGATCGAGGCCAGCGTATTCCCCGTCGATCGGTGACCGTGCGTCGATATCGGTGCACATGCAACTTGTTCGGAGGGTTCGGCGCGCTGGGCGGGCTGACGCATCGATGGAAAAATCGCCTGGTCGGGGCGGTGGCCAGGACGGCCGGCGGGAGTGAGACGCGGTGCCAGCAGCACGAGTACTGGTCGCGGGTGGGGGAATCTCGGGTGTCGCCTGCGCGCGCGAGCTGGTCCGCGCGGGGGTGTCGGTCGAGGTCCGTGACCGTGGTCGGGTGATCGGCGGACGAATGGCCTCCCGTTGGCTGGACGGACGGGTCGTCGACTCCGGCGCCTCATACCTCACGGCGACCAGTCCCGAGTTCACGGGCGTCGTGGACGACTGGCTCGCGCGCGGAGTCGTGCGGGCGTGGACGTCGGAGTTCGCCGCGGTGGACGAGCGGGCGCCGGCCGAGGAGTCGTGCTCCCGGTCGGTCGGACCGGTTCGCTACTCGGCGCCGTACGGGCTGCGCGCCCTGGTGGCCGATCTCGCCGCGCGCGCAGGCGTGCGGGTCGCGCAGTCCAGCCCGGTCAGGATGATCGAGCCGGGACCGGTGGTCGACGGCGAGCGCTTCGACGCGGCCGTCCTGGCGATGCCCGACCCGCAGGCGATCAGGCACCTCCATCCCGCCCTGGAACAGGAGCGGGCGATGGTCGCCGGGAGGGCCTGGGAGCCGGTGCTGGCCCTGCTCGCTGGCTGGCCGCATCGCCAGTGGTCGCCCATCGACGGCGTGTTCGTCAACGGCGACAGCGTGCTGTCCTGGATCGCCGACGACGGCCGCCGTCGGGGTGACGAGGCGCCGGTGCTCGTCGCTCACTCGACGTCCGAGTTCGCCCGTCCCCGATTGGCGGAGCCCGCCGCCGCGGCGGCCGATCTCGTCGCCGCGACCCGGCGAGTGCTGCGAATCCCAGGGGAACCCGGGTGGACGTACGTGCAGCCATGGCCGTTCGCCAAACCAGCCCATCGGCGTGATCTGCCTTTCTTTCTCAGCGCGGGGAACGTGGGACTGGCCGGCGACGGCTGGGGCGACCCGAAGATCGAGACCGCCTGGCGATCCGGTGCCGAGCTCGGCCGAGCCATTGCCGAACGGGTCGGCGCGGGTTAACCGGTCGGAGGGTCGGGTAGTAAGCCGCCATGGAGATCAAGTTTTCGTTGTCGCTGCCAAGGGACGAGATCTCCATTCCTGTCGTCCGAAAGATCAGTACCCGCGCCCTCGCGGCCCTCGGCGTTACCCGGGAATGCATTGACGATGTGGAGGTCGCCCTCAGCGAGGCCTGTGCCAACGTGTTGCGGCACGCACGCGCCGACGACGAGTACGAGGTTTCCGCCGGAGTGAGCAAGGAAGTCGCGATAATTGAGGTCGTCGATCACGGCGGGGGCTTTGACGCCGCGGCCCTGTCCGTCGGCACGAGTGACCTCACGGCCGAACAGGGCCGCGGCATTCAGATCATGCGAGCCCTCATGGACGAGGTGAAGTTCTCCGTCGCCCCCGGGCCCCCCCGGGAGACCCGGGTCCAGCTCACGAAGACGTTGGTGTGGGACGAGAGCTCCCCCGGCGCGCGGCTGGCGCTCGCGTCCGGCCGTGACCGCCTGTGGCCGGGCCCGGCCCGGGAGCCGCCCACCACCGAGGGTCTCGCGTCGAGCGTCGCTCCGGGTATCGCCGGGGGTACGGCGCCGGCCGACGGCCGCCTCGATGACCTGAACCCGAGCCTCGACGGGCAGATACGCCGGTAGCCTCGGCTGGAGGGCCGCCGGCCGCCCCGAGCCCGGTTCGGGACCGTCGCGGCCGCCTCGGACGAAGGAGGCAGGGTGCAGACTGCTCGCGCAAGGATCGGCGTGGTGACCTTTCCCGGGTCGCTCGACGATCGCGACACCGCCCACGCCGTGCGCCTGGCCGACGCCGAAGTCGTCCCGCTCTGGCACGCCGACACCGCGCTGCCGAGCCTCGACGCGGTGGTCCTCCCCGGCGGCTTCTCCTACGGCGACTACCTGCGCGCGGGCGCGATCGCGCGGTTCTCCCCCCTGGTCGAGGCGATCGTCGCCGCTGCCCGGGACGGACTGCCGGTGCTGGGCATCTGCAACGGCTTCCAGGTCCTCTGCGAGGCCGGGCTGCTGCCCGGGGCGCTCACCCGCAATGTCGGTCTCCACTTCGTCTGCCGGGACCAGCGGCTGCGGGTGGAGACGTCGGCCACCGCCTGGACGTCGAGCTACCAGGCTGGCGAGGAGATCGTGATACCGGTCAAGCACGGTGAGGGCCGGTACGTCGCCCCCGCCGATGCCCTGGACGAGTTGCGGGCCGACGAACGAGTCGTGCTGCGCTACGCGGGCGGCAATCCGAACGGCTCCAGCGCCGACATCGCCGGCGTGTGCAACGCCGAGCGGAACGTCGTCGGCCTGATGCCGCACCCGGAGCACGCGGTCGAGGATCTGACCGGGCCCAGCACGGACGGACTGCGCATGTTCACCTCTGTCATCGCGGCTCTGGCGGCGTAGGCCCACCCACCGTCGCGACTGAGCGCTCCGGCGCCGCGGCGCCGGCCAGCTCCATGGTCCACCGATCTTCCGCCGTTCACTGATCTTTTGCATGCATCGACCATAGAACATCTATGCGACAGGACCGCGTGGGTGGACGACATCCGATCCGTCCCACCGTCGCCGCGGATCTGGCGTGCGGCCTTGACGCGGGAGAGAACCGCTGGCCGCGGCGGGTGGACCGGTGGCCCGCCCGAGCGGTGCCAGCTGGCGCTACGCTAGGACCACGACGCATTCCCCAGCGTCAGGTGGACGGGGCGGGGGACTCCAGGTGAGCAAACGGCGCGACGGCCAGCGGGCGCGGCCGAGGCGCGGATGATCAATCCGCGGGATCGGGCGGCCGCTCTGCTACGGGCCCGGGCGCAGGTCGCGGACTACGCGCGGACCCACCCGGGCTTCGAGGTGCTCGTCGACGAGGCTGACACGCCCACCGAGTACGAGCTGCACTTCCGGGAGCGGAGCGTCGCGCCCGGCGCGGACGGGGCCGGGGAACCTGTGCCGACCGAGCATCACCAGGTCTGCGTCGTCCTCGGGAGCGGATTCCCGCTGACCCCGCCAGCGGTCTACTGGGAGTCGCCCATCTTCCATCCGAACATCTTCCCGAACTACGACTCACCGTCCGCGCTCGCGGAACCGGAGTTCCGCGGCCTGGTCTGCCTGGGCCGGCTCGCCGACGATTACCGGCCGGATTTCGACTTCGGTGAGCTCTGCCAGATGCTGGTCGACATGGCGGCCTTTCGGAACGTGTCCGTCTTCGACCTGGGCGACCCGGCCGAGATACGGGCCAACTTCTATGACAAAGCGGCTGCGGTATGGCTCACCCAGAATCCCGATCGGCTCGCGCGGATGCTCGGCCGGCCCTCGCCGCCACAGCGGCCCGCCGTCGCCCGCCCCTTCCGCAACACGGTTGAACCGCTGGGGTCGCCGCCCGCGATCGGCGATCGCTGATGTGCGGGGAATGGACGCCGGAGTGGCTGGCGGAGTTCAGCGGTCTCGCCGCGCACCTTCTCGACGACCTCGACGCCGCGCGGATGGTCCTCGGACGGGCCGGTTTCCCCGGCCGCCGGGCACCCCAGGGCGTCGCCAACGCGGAGGTCTTCTGGCACAAGGTGACCGTGGAGTTAGAGAAGGGAGCCGACCCGGGGCTGTGTCCCCTCCTGCAGCTTTTCCTGGGGCGCTTCCCCCGCAATCGAGACCTGTGGACGCTGGCGAAGGCCGTCGGTCATCGTCCAGGCCGAGACCCGCTGGCCGCGTACACCGAGCGGGTCGCGGACACCCTCGTCGGGATGAGCTCGGTCGGCGCGGTGGCCGACGCGCTGGGAGTCGAGGGATTCCACCAGGACGAGGCGCTGCGGCTGGCGGTGGCCGAGCGGATCTACGCGCCCGAGGTGAAACTGGTGGACGTGGCCGGGGCTTTCCACGGCTCACCAGTGGTGGGCGACGTCGGGGTCGAGATCGCCGACCGGGTCTTCCCTTTCAAGGAAACGGTTCCGAAGGCGGCGGCCGAGGCGCTCGCGCCGCTGATCCGGCTGCCCGATCCAGTCCCCGACCCCGGCGGCCGGCGGCCGGGCGGTGATGCCCTCGTTCTGGCGGCGGGAGTGATCCCCGCAGCGGTGGTGCGGGCGCGGAAAAAGCCCTTCGCGTTCTGGCATGTGATCGCCGCGAGCTGCCGGTCGGACCGGACCGCTCTCCCGACGACGGTCGACCCCGGGTACGAAAGCGAGTCAGCCGACGCCGAGTCCGCGCTGGTGGCGGCGATCCGCCGGGAACTGCTCGAAATCGCCGGCCATCCCACGGGAATGCCGGACGAGCCCCCGCCCGAGGAGTTGGACGAATCGCTCGCGCGGATAGAGCATATGGAGGGGAGGCGGATCGCCGTCCTGCTTTCCCCGTGGGATCCCGAGCTGGTGCGGCGGCTGCGCAAGGAGTACCCGCGGGTCGTTTTTCTGGTCGTGGCCGCCAGCGGTCCACCGCACGACGGGCCGGCCGACCCCGCAGACGACCTGATCCGGCTGGAGCCGATTCCGGATCCGGCGGACGAGAACACCTTCTACTGGTACTACACGGCGATGACGGGCCGCCCGCCGCGAAGCTCGGCCCCGCGAGGCCCGTGGGCGAGGAGCGCACCATGACCGTGTTGGCCGCCGACGAGGACTACCGCTACCGGCCGATCTTCGATCCGGACCGGCCTGCCGCCACCGCCCCAGCGAGCGGCGACGGCGGGACGGCTCGGGTGGCGGGCGCGAGCGGCGGCGACCAGGTCCCGCCGGGCGGTTACCTGTTTACTCCGCGGGTGGTGCTCGCGGTCAATGTGGCCCTCGCGACCCGGCGCCCGCTGCTGGTCCGTGGCGATGCGGGGTCGGGCAAGTCCTCCCTGGCCCCTTCGGTCGCTGCCCACGAGGACTGGGACCTATACACCCGAACGATCAGTTCCCGCACGACGGCCCAGGACCTGCTGTGGACGTTCGACGCGCTGCGGCGGCTGCACGACGCGCAGGCCCGCCAGCCCGTCGTCGACCTGGCCCGCTACATCAGCCCCGGCGTCCTGTGGGAGGCGCTCGACCCCGGCGGCGCGGCCGGGCAGAACGCCCGGACCACGGCCGGGACCGGAAACAGGACCGGGACCGGGACAACGAGCGCGCCTGGCGCCGACGAGCCGAAGCAGCGGGCCGTCCTCCTGCTGGACGAGATCGACAAGGCTGAGCCCGACGTCCCGAACGACCTCCTCGAGCCGCTCGGGAGCTTCACCTTCTCGGTTCCCGAGCTGGACGGCCGGCCCGTCGAGAACACCCGGCCGCTGGCTCCGCTCGTCGTGCTCACGACGAACGGCGAGCGTGAGCTGCCGCCGGCGTTCCTGCGCCGGTGCGTTGTCCTGACCATGCCGTTCCCGGACGACCCGCTCCTGGTCGAGATCGCGGTCCGCCACTTCGGCCCGGACGACCGGGACCTCTACGCCGCCGTGGCCGGCCGGGTGGCGGCCGCCCGGCGGGACGCCGGCCGCGACCGGGCCCGGGCGCCGGGAACGGCCGAGTACCTGGACGCCATCCGCGCCTGCCGGGAACTCGGCATCGACGTTGCCGACGGCTCGCCCGCCTGGCGGGACACCTGGCTGTCCACCGTCCTGAAGTGGGCGGAGACGTGACCCTAGGCCCGACCGCGCAGCCCGGGGCCGCCGGCCGGGGCGAGATCTTCGACGGCGACCTGGCCCGCGCCTTGGTCGGTCTCGAGATCCACGACGCCGTCACCGGCGCGGCCGTGGCCGCCCTGCTCGGACTGACGCCCGCGCCGGCCCCGGCCGGCCATAGACCCGCTCCACCGGTGCGCCCGAGCGAACTCCCGCTGCCCGCGATCGGCCCGTTTCCGCGCCTCCCGCCGCCCCGCCGGCCGAGCGCCGGCCCCGAGCGGTCCTCCCCGAACGACGCCACGGCCGAGACGCGGGCCGTCGACCCGTCCACCTGGCTCCCTCTGACCGGCCCGCGGACGGGGCAGGCGCCGCCGGGCGTGTTCCGGGCCCTGCTGGTTGGGGTGGCCCACTACGACGACGAAGCCATCCCCGACCTCCCGCACGTGGCGAGCGACATCGTCGGGCTGGCCGCGGCGCTGAGGGAGACCGGCTACGCGGTCGACGTCCTCTACTGGACTCGAACCGGCCGGGCCGGCATCGGTCAGGCCATCGGCGCGTTCATCAAGGCGGGCGAGCCCGGGCAGACGCTACTGCTCTACCTGGCCGGCCACGGCGTGCACAGAAACGGGACGGACTATCTCCTGCCGTCGGACGCTGCCGCCGAAGCCGGACTAGGCGGTTCCGGCGACATCCCCATCCCCATCGACGTCAACCAGTACTTCGGGCGGGATCGGGCCGAGCACCTCGTCGTGCTGGTGGACGCCTGCCGGAACTTACCCAAACCGTACGGGCTGCCCGGGCCGGACCGGTCCGGGCAGCCCGGCGACTTTCTGACCCGGATACACGGGACGTGGCGCTCGGGTTCCGGCATGCCCGGCCTCGCCTACGTGCACGCAGTCCCGCCCGGCGACCTGGCCCAGGTCGTCACCGCTGGGCATATGCGGTTCAGCCTCTTCACCCGGGCCCTCACTGACATCATCGCGGACCCGGCCGGCCCGGCCATCCTCGACGATCTCGTGTCCGCCGCTGAACGCGCCGTCCATGCCCTCGCCGCCGAGCACGGGCTCCCCCGGCAGCAGATCGAGGCGATGGCCGACGAGGACATGCGTCGTGCCATCGTCCTGCCTCGGCACCGGCCAGGCGCGACAGGCGCACCTCCCGACCCGCTCGCCGACGGGATCCCCGACTGGCTCGCCGGCCTCGACGGTGGCGCTGAGCATGCGTTACCCGATGGTGGCGAGCCGCCCGGCCGCCCCGCCGAGGACGCGGCCGGGCCCGGCGCGCCACCCCTGCTGGACTCCCGCCGGATGCGCGCCGTCATCGCCGCGGCCACAGCGGTCCCCGCGGCCAGCGCCGACATCGACGTCTCGGCCGTGGTCGCTGCCCTCGCGAACGGATTGCCGCTGGCGGACATCCCCCGGCGGACGGTCCCGGCCCACCGCAACGGGGTGCAGATCCTCCTCGACACCGCCCCGGCCATGCAGCCGTGGTTCGCCGACCTCGCTGCCCTGCCCGACCAGTTCGCCGCCGTTCTCGGGCCCAACGTCCAGGTCCTGCGGTTCGCGGCCTGCCCGACCCGGGGCGCAGGGCCGGGCCTGCGGCCGTGGGGTCCCTACCGGCCGCCGGCCCCGGCGACGCCGGTCCTGATTGCCACCGACCTCGGCTGCGGCGGCCCCTGGTCGCCGCGCCCGGCTCCGGCCGTGGAGTGGGCCGAGTTCCTGCGGACCGTGCGCGCCGCCGGCTGCCGGCCGCTGGCCCTCGTCCCCGGCCCGCCGGGGCGGCCCGACCCGGATCTGGCCGCACTGGTGCCGGTGCTCCCGTGGGACCGGTCGGCCACCGCCCGCCAGGCCCTGCGGATCGCGCGATGAGCACGGACGCGCCCGGCCCCGAGCCCGCCACGAGCTGGGCGGGCGGGTTGGTGCTCGGCCTCGACGACGAAGCCGCGACCGAGCTGGGCGTCAGCTTGTCATTGGCCAGCCGGATTGACACCCGGGCGATCCGCCTGGTCCGGACCGAGCTGCATCCCTACATGCCGGCGAGCGCCGAGTCCGCGTTCTGGTTCGGCCCGCTGGTCGCCCGCCGCGGCGGCGGCACGGTGACCATCGACCCGGACGCGCTGCCCTGGCTGCGCGACCGCCTGTTGGCTCGGCCGGCGGGCGACCCGGCGTCTGCGGGAGCTGTCCGCCGTCTGCTGGACCGGCTGCGGCCGGCGAGCCGGGCCGGCGACTACCTCCGGCTCGAGGAGGACCTGACTTGGATCGGACTGAGCGGCGGCGACCCGGAGGCGGTCGACCGGCGGCTGGCCCAGGCCTTCGCCGACCTGCGGGCCGATGAGGGACGGGCCCGGGACGTCGCGCTGTGGGCGGCCCGGGTGCTGCCCCGGCTGCCCGCCCCGACCCGCGACGGGAGCCTCGGGATGTGGCTGCTGGCCCAGGCGGCGAGCGCCCGGCTCGGCGGGGCCCCGATCGTCGACCCTTCGCCGGGCGCCGGGCCGGGCGGGGACGTCGTCCCGCCGCCGCCCGGTGCCGCCCGCCTGCTGCCCTTCGTCCTGCCGCCGAAAGCGGGCTCCGTGGACGTCGGAGCCCGGCTGGTGGACGGTTCGCTGGAGCTGACCTGCCCGCCCGCGCCGGGCGCTCATGTGATGTCCGCCCCGGCCACCGATCCCGTCCTGATCGAGATTCTCGAGCCGCCCGCCCGCTGGGCCAGCGTCGCCTGGGAACCGCTCGATCCCGGCCGCCCACTCGTCCTGCTCCACCGCGCCCCCGGCGTCCTGGCCGACGGCGAGGGCGCGGTCGCCGCGGTCCTGACCGACGCCGGGTTCTCGACCCGGCGCGGCGAGTTCAGGACGATGCGCCGCGACCATTGGCAGGCGGCGGCCGAGGCGTGCGACGCCGTCGTGTTCCTCCTACCGGATGTTCGCCTTGAGGATCGCGCTGAGGAGGAGATCCGGGCCCGGATGACCAGCCGGTTCACTACCACCGTCTACCTGGGCCGGGATGGGGCGCGGATGTCCGCGCTGGCCGGGGACGAGTTGATCCGTTCCCTGGTTCCGATCATGCTTGCGGTTGCGCCGCGCCGATCGGTTTCCGTTTCGCGCGGCGGGCGGACGACGGTGCCGGCGGGCGGCCCGGTCTGGCTGCGATCGGTCGGGAGCGGGTGGCACCTCCTGACTGAGACAGCGGACGACGGGTTACCTCCCGCGCCTGAGGACCGCCAGCAGATCGGGGAGTTCCGGCTCGTCCGCCTCATCGCGTCGGCCCGGACCGGGCCGCTGTACCTGGGCCGTTCGCCGGGCCGCCCGCTGGCCGCGGTCAAGGTCTTCGCTGTCCGCCCGGGCACTTCGCCCATCGTTCCCGCAGCGGACCTCGGGGAGGTCACCCGACGCTGGCGAGACATCGACCACCCGGGCGTCGCACGGTTCCTCGCGTTCGGCCCTGACGACGCGGCTCCCTATTTCGACGGGGTACCGTATATCGCCTGCGAGTACGTTCGCGGCCGCCGGTTGGACGACCACGCCCACCTGAATGGCCGGATTGCCGGCGGCGCGCTCACCGTGTTCGCCGCTGAGCTAGCCGGAATGATCGCGGCCGTGCACGAGGCCGGCCTTGTGCACGGTCACCTCGTCCCCGGCGCGGTCCAGATGGCCGAGACCGGTCCCCGGCTGGTGCGGATGCATTCCGCCGTGCCGCCCGGGACGGTCCGACCGGCCTGGATGAGCCCGCATCCGCTGCCGGAGGGCCACGGACACCCAGCCGACCCCGCACAGGACGTCTTCGGGTGGGCGAGCCTGGTCACGTACGCCGCGCTCGGGCGGCGGGGACTGGCCGCCGATGCCACCTCGGTCATGGAGCCGCGCCTAGCCTACCTGGTCCAGGCGGCGTCGGCAGCGGAGCCAGCCGAGCGGCCGAGTCTCGCCCGGATCCTCCGCGTCCTGGCGGGCGAGGACGCCGTCTGGGTGCCCAGCTTGCCGCTTGCCGATCCGGCGCGGTTCGCCGCGAAGAGCGTCCCCGCCGCCTCCCTCGCCGCCAAACGGCCGGGGTCCTACGCGGCCAAGAGCGGTCCGAGCGAGCCCATTCCCCGGCGCCGGCCAGGCGCGCTCCGCCGCCTCCTCAAAGGCCCGTAGAGATCAGCCGCCAGGACCTGATCGACGACCTCTCCAAACCAGGAGCTGACAATGGCATCAAACGAGCCGGGCGGTCCCGAACAATCCAGTGATCGCCAGAGCGATATTCGCCTCGCGCCGGGAGACAGGGGAATTCTGCTGAGAAAGCTGGCGGTTTTATTTCCTGATGAACGGTCGGCGCGCGGCATTCTCGTCAGAATTCAATTCCCGCATAGCTCCATTCCGGCCTACGGTCGGTCCACGTCGCTGGTATGGTGGAATGAAATCCTCAGAGAAATTGATAGCGGGATCATTGAAGCTGGTTATCGCCGGCTCCTTACTGTCTCGTCGTCCTTCTATCCGGGCGATCCAGATCTTCGTGAACTAGCGCAACTGTATGATATTGTTGACCGTGAACCAGTGAATCCGTCGGAGGCTTGCCATGTCATTGTCAGGGCGGATTCCGAAGATGGGCGCGAGGTTGCCCTCGGCGAGCTTCGAGGGCTTGGGCTAGATCCGCGGGAGAACTGGTCGGCGGCGACTGGGGTGTCCTATCGGGTGAACCGGCGGGATCCCGCGGAGGTTCGCCGTCTGCTCAATGGAGCGCGGCTGTCCTGGGTCGTCGTCCCGCCGGGGCAACCCGACTATCTTCTCCACACGCTTTATATGCGGGGGCCGGACGGGCGGCAGTTCCGGGTCACTGACGCCCCCGCAGCGCAGATGGTCGCCAGTCTCGCCGCCGATGTGATGGAGCAGTACCCCGAATCCGAGCGGGGCGTCGTCGTCGACCAGGTAGCAACGGACGGGAGCAGCGTCCGGCTCGACCCGGACGCCACGCTGCACGAGGTCGGGCTCGAAGACGGCGATCAGCTCAACGTCGGGACCGAAGCCAGGGCGGGGTGAACCGCGGGCCCGGTGGGCAAGCTCAGATGACGGTACGCAGCGCCGCCAGCAGGCTGGAATAGCCGGTCGGGGTGAACAGGTCCACTTCGCGCCAGTCGCGCAGGCGGTCGGGGATGTCGCACTCGTTCAGCCGGGCAGGAAAGATGTACATAGCGCCCTCGGGCTGCCGCTGTGCCACCTCGAGTGCGCGCACAATTTCCTTTTGGGCGTATCCAGGCCGGCGGACCGAGGCGGCCGAGAGGAATACGACGAAGGCGGCGGCGTCCCGAATCCGCCGGTCAATCGAGTAGTCCACCGGCGAACCCGGAGGGAGGTCCACGGCGTAGAGCCACGCCGGCACACCGTCGGCTGTCAGCTTCCCATGCCAGTGGCGCGCCGCGTCCTTGTCCGGTTCGGCGTAGCTGAGAAACACCCGCCGACCATGGACGCTCGACGCCCGCTGGCTCGCTGGTGCTGGCGTGGCCGTGGGCGGCAGGAAGGTCGCGAGAGGCGCCTTGGGATTGCTCGTACCACCGGTCACCCCGCCCGCCGCTCGCGCGGGGCTGGTTACACCATAGTCCTCGGCGAGCTGTCGCAGGACTCGGTTGTTGGGAAACTCGCTCGTACCGCGCAGGAGTACCCGCCGGACCGGTTCGGCGACGATGCCGACGTCAAAGCGATTGAAAACCTGTGCCCACCACTGTTCGGTCGTGCCGCTCCAGATAGGCCGGCGGCCGCGGGGAAACTGCAGTCGATCCAGGAGCCCACCAGCATCGGTGTCCGTCTGGTAGAGCAGAGCCAGCTCGGAGATCAGCGTGAACCTGTCGTCCAGGCTCAGCTCTATGTCGCCATCCGATACCACCGAAAGTCCCCTCTAGCCGTTCGCGCCGGGAGAATCTCTCCGCGGGCGACACCGAGCTCGCGCAGCCGGGCTGTCAGCGGAGCGTCCCGCGCGCGGTCGCTACGCCGGACCCGATTGGCGGTCCCGCAGCGCGAGCACACAGCCACCCCGTGTCCGCTCGTGGGCGGATCATAACTGAGCCCGCAGCCACGGCACGGGCCCGAGACGGCAAACCCCTCCCACACCCATGGATCGTCCCCGTCGGGCAGGAGCGCCAGCAGTTCGGCGACCGTGCCCTCGGCGCCGAGCGGCAACGAGCGGATCTCACCGTCAAGAGGGTGGTGGTACGGGCACTCCGGGTCGCGGAACACGCTCACCGGCGCGGTGGTGCCGCTCAGGCCGTCCACCCGTAACAGCCGGTACGGCGGCGGCGTCGCGGAGCCGTTCCTGGCCATGAGCAGACGGCTGGCCGAGAGCGTCATCCAGGCGGCGACGAGGGATGTCGCGAGCACGGACGCGGGCGCGGCGCCGGCCGACCCGGTGTCCGCGCAGCCGCGCGGGACGTCCGACTCCGCCCGCTGGCCGCGGCTGAGCGAGCAACCGTAGCAGCTGTCCGCCGCCGCCCGGCGGACCCGGATCTCGCCGCCCCAGGCGTAGGTGCCGCCGTCGACGAGAGCAGCGTCGACCAGCGCCGCCCGGCCGAGCAGCCGCAGCCGCGCCCGCCGGCTGTCCAGGCAGCCCAGGACGACGCCCGCGTCGGCGAGCTCCCCGAGGCCGACGCCGGCGGCGAGGTCGGCCCGCCGGGTCTCGACCCGGATGCCGGGGGCGAGTTCGTGCAGCCGCTCGGCGGCGACGGTCACCTTGGGCCGGCCGACGTCCGACGGGCCGAACAGGACGGTCCGGCTGAGGTTCGTCTCGGCCACGGTGTCGGGATCGCACAGGATGAGCCGCCCGACGCCGGCTAGGGCCAGATTCTTCGCGACCTCGTTGCCGAGCGCGCCCACTCCGACGACGACGGCGGTTGTCGTCGCCAGCGCCGCCTGATCCCAACCCGGTATCAGGCGCTGCCGCGCGTACCGATCCTCGGGGGGAGCGGGCGTCAGCGGAACGCGCGCCATGACCGCCGATCTTACGTCAGCCGGCCAGGGTCTACCCGGCGTCCGCCAGCTCGCCGCCCGGTTCGGCGGGCAGGGCGGAGAACGCCTCGGCCGCCGCCCGGCGCATGGCGGCGTGCAGTGACGCCGGAGTCAGCACGCCGGCCGGACGGCCGTCGCCATCACGGACGGTGACGCGGCCGGAGTCGGTCGAGAGCAGCAGGGCGAGGGCATCTCGCAACGGCGAGCCCAGCCGGGCCGTGAGCTCGGGGGCCTCCGGCCCCGGCGCGCGGTCGGCCGGTCCTGGGGGCTCGTCTGCGCCGGGCCCGCCGACCGGCTCCAGATCCTCCCGGCGGATCGGCGTCACGGCCAGCCGCAGCAGCGACCGGCCGGCGCCGGTGAAGTCGGCCACGAACGGCGTCGCCGGCTGGCTCAGGACGGCGGCCGGCGTGTCGTACTGCTCGAGGTGGCCGCCCTGGCGGAAGACCGCGATCCGGCTGGCCAGCCGGACGGCCTCGTCCAGGTCGTGGGTGACGAACACGATCGTCTTGCGGATCTCGGCTTGGAGGCGGAGGAACTCGGCCTGCAGGCGGTCGCGGGCGATCGGGTCGATGGCCGAGAACGGCTCGTCCATCAGCAGGACCGGCGGGTCGGCCGCCAGCGCCCGGGCCACACCGACCCGCTGGCGCTGGCCGCCGGACAGCTCGTGCGGGTACCGGCCGCCGACCGCCGCCGGGTCGAGCCCGACCAACTCCAGCAGCTCGTCCGTGCGGGTCCTGATCTTCGCCCGGGGCCAGCCGAGCAGCCGCGGGACCGTCGCGACGTTCGCCCGCACGGTCAGGTGCGGGAACAGGCCCACCTGCTGGATGACGTAGCCGATCCGGCGCCGCAGCCGGACCGGGTCGGCCCGGGTGACCTCCTCGCCGTCGATGAAGATCTGTCCGTGGGTCGGCTCGATCAACCGATTGATCATCTTCATGGTGGTCGTCTTGCCGCAGCCCGACGGGCCGATCAGGCAGACGAGCTCACCCTCCGCGACCTCGAGCGAGAGGTCGTGGACCGCCACTGTGCCGTCGGGGAAGCGCTTCCCGACGTCCCGAAGCGAGATCATCCCGGTTGTTCGTTCCGGCGCGGCCGCGCCCGGCTGGGCTGGCGCCGCGGCGGCCTCATCGACACCTCGCTCTGTGAGCTGGGCTTTCGTCGTGCCAGTGCCCGTGTCAAGGCCGTCGGGTCCGCCGGTCGCCTTGTTCGATCCCGTCATGAGCCGCCCCGAAGATGACTGTTCCGGTTAGGGTGCACACGTGTTCCCTGAGTGTCCAGTCTTCGCTACGGTCGGATCCGGTCCGTGACCGGCCGGCCGATGGTCCTGGCCAACGGCCCGGACTCCTTCATCTACTGGCACTGGGTGGACGGCCACACCGACGACATCGCCGCCGCGGTGGGCACCCACCTGCGCCTGACCGCCATTGCGATGGGGTTCGGCCTGCTGGTGTCGTTCCCCCTCGCGCTGCTCGCCCGACGGTACAGCCGCGCGCGCGGGCTGATCCTGGGACTGACCGGGGTGCTGTACACAATTCCGTCCTTGGCGCTCTTCTTCCTGCTCGGCCCCCTCACCGGCTACACGACCGTCACCACGGCGGAGATCGCGCTGGTCAGCTACACACTGCTGATCCTCGTCCGTAACATCGTCACCGGCCTGGAGAGCGTGCCGCCGGACGTGGTCGACGCCGCCCGGGGGATGGGCTACACACGCGGACGGCTGTTGGCCCGGGTCGAGCTGCCGCTCGCCTTACCCCAGATCATGGCCGGGGTTCGGGTCGCGACCGTGACGACGATCGGCCTGGTCACCGTGGCCGCGGTGATCGGCCAGGGGGGGCTGGGCCAGATGATCCTGACCGACGGTCTCCAGCGGGACTTCACCACGCCGGTGGTCGTCGGAGCTGTGCTGTCGGTGGCGCTCGCGCTGGTGGCGGACGTCGTCCTGCTCGGCGTCCAGCGGTTGATCACGCCCTGGTCACGGGGCCGCGGCGGCCGGGTATGATCATCGGTGACGTTTGGGACTGGTTCACGACCGGTTCGCACTGGCGCGGGCCGGACGGCGTGCCGACCCGGGTCGGTGAGCATCTCGCGCTGTCGGGGATCTCGCTGGGCATCGCCCTCGCGGTGGCCGTCCCGGTCGCCGTCGCCCTCGGCCATGTCGGTCGCGGCGGATTCCTGGCCGTCAACGTCTCGAACATCGGCCGGGCGGTGCCGTCGCTGGCGCTGCTGGTGTTCGTCGCGCAGGTCTTCCACACGATCGGCTCGGCTCCGGCCATCGTGGCGCTCACCGCGCTGGCCGTCCCCCCCATTGTCACCAACACCTACGTCGGCATGCGGACGGTCGACGCGGACGTGGTCGAGGCGGCGCGGGGGATGGGCCTGTCCGGCTGGCAGATGGTGCGCCGGGTGGAGGTTCCGTTAGCCATCCCGCTGATCATGGCGGGGGTGCGGACGGCGGCCGTCCAGGTCGTGGCGACCGCGACCCTGGCCGCCCTGGTCGCCTCGGGCGGCCTGGGCCGCTACATCGTCGACGGCTTCGGTGAGCAGCGCTACGCGGAGGTCTACGCGGGCGCGGTCCTGGTCGCGGTGCTGGCGCTGCTCACCGAGCTCGCCGGTGGTCTGCTGCAGCGGGCGCTGAGCCCGGCGTCGGCGCGGCGCCGGGCGCCGCTGGTCCCGCCCGGCCCGCCCGGCCCGCCCGGCCCGCCCGGCTCCGCAACCGACACCGGCCGCCCGATGGAGACAGCCGGCGCGCCCTGAGACGCCGCGGCGGCGACGGCGCGGGGGTCCGGTGGTGCCGCGGCGGTTTCCACCGCGAGATCGCCGCGCGGCCGGGCCCAACCACTCAAGTTCGATGTCGGACCCGACCGGCAGAATCTGTCACGAAGATGACAGTGGGTCGGGGTCCATTGCGTCTTTCCCACCAGTTCGGTTGGGTTGCACGACCAGCGGGGGGAGGGTCCCCTCCTGGCTGGCCCGGGCCGTCGTGAGGCGGACCGGACAGACCGCTCGCCCGGGAAGTGATCACGATCATTGCCCGGACGGCGGAGGAACGAAGGGCGGGGACGCATGCGATTGTCCACGCGGCTGTCTGCCGCGGTGGCTGTGATCGCGGCTTCGGCGGCTGTCATGGCGGCCTGCGGGAGCAGTGGTGGCAGCGGTAGTTCCACCACCAGCGGTGGTGGGACGACGTCGGCGAACAAGGGGACGGTGACCGTCGGGTCGGCGAACTTCGCCGAGAGCACTCTGGTCGCGAACATGTACGCGGACGTGCTCAAGAAGGCCGGCTTCACGGTCAAGACCAAGTTCAACGTCGGTAACCGGGAGCTGTACCTGAAGTCGCTGGGTAACGGCGAGATCGACATCGTGCCGGAGTACCTCAGCACGCTGACGACCTTCCTGGCCGCCCAGAAGGACCCGAACGCTGCCTCCCCAGCCTCCGGCGACCCGGCCAAGACGCTTGCGGCGCTGCTACCGCTGGCTTCGGCGAAGGGCTTCTCGGCCTACCCGTACTCGCCGGCCGCCGACGAGAACGCGTTCGCCGTCAACGCGGCCACCGCGGCCAAGTACCACCTGACCAAGCTGTCGGACCTGGCCAACCCGGACGTCGCCGGCAAGCTGACCATCGGCGGTCCGCCGGAGTGCCAGACCCGTCCGTACTGTGAACCCGGTCTTGAGAAGACCTACGGGGCCAAGTTCGCCGGGTTCAAGGCGCTCGACGCGGGCGGGCCGCTGACGATCAACGCGATCGCCGACGGTTCGGTCGGCATCGGTCTGGTCTTCTCCTCCGACGGTGTCGTGGCGTCGAAGAACCTGGTCGTCCTGGCGGACGACAAGCATCTGCAGAACGCGGACAACGTGCTTCCGCTCGTGCGCACCAGCGCGGCCTCGCTCGACCTGCGCGCCGCGCTGGACAAGGTCGACCAGGCCCTGACCACCGACGATCTGAAGCAGCTGAACAAGCAGATCGGGGTGGACAAGGACGACCCGTCCGACGTCGCCGAGCAGTTCCTCAAGAGCAAGGGCCTGCTGTAACCGCCGGTCGCGACCGCCGTGCCGGGCCCCGCCAGCCGGGACCCGGCACGGCGCGACCCGGCACGGCGCGACCCGGCGGGGCGCGGACGGCGACCGCGCGGAGGCGGCGGGAGTGAACCGCCTCACGAGCCCGCCCGAAGGCGCCGAGTCCGGGATGATGGGCTGGTGAGCGGCGCTTCCTCGACACCGGCATCCAGCACCGGGACGACCGGTCCGGCGGCGACTCAGCCGGCGACCCAGCCCTACCGTGACCTCGGCCTCACCGACGGCGAGTACGCCCGGATCGTGGACACACTGGGCCGGACGCCGACCGACCCCGAACTCGCGATGTACTCGGTGATGTGGAGCGAGCACTGCTCCTACAAGTCGTCCAAGGTGCACCTGCGGCAGTTCCGCGACCTGCCCCGATCCGCGCGACTGCTGGTCGGGATGGGCGAGAACGCCGGCGTCGTCGACGTCGGTGAGGGCCTGGCCGTCACGTTCAAGGTCGAGTCCCACAACCACCCGAGCTACGTCGAGCCCTACCAGGGCGCGGCGACCGGTGTCGGCGGCATCGTCCGGGACATCCTGACCATGGGCGCCCGTCCGATCGCGATCCTGGACCCGCTGCGCTTCGGCGACGCCGACGCGCCCGACACCGCCCGCGTCCTGCCGGGTGTCGTCGCCGGCATCGGCGGCTACGGCAACTGCCTCGGCCTGCCCACGATCGGCGGCGAGGTCGTCTTCGACCCGACCTATGCCGGGAATCCGCTGGTCAACGCGTTGTGCGTTGGCGTGATGCCGGCCGGCCGGGTCCAGACCTCAGCCGCGACCGGCATCGGCAACGCCGTCGTCCTGCTCGGGGCCAAGACCGGCCGCGACGGCATCGGCGGCGTCTCCGTGCTCGCCTCGGCCACGTTCGACGCCGACGGCGGCCCGGCCCGGCGTCCGTCCGTGCAGGTCGGCGACCCGTTCCAGGAGAAGATCGTCACCGAGTGCTGCCTGGAGCTGTTCGACGCCGGTCTGACAGTCGGCATCCAGGATCTCGGCGGGGCCGGCCTGACCTGCGCCCTGAGCGAGACGACCGCCGCCGGCCAGAACGCCACCACCGGCGGGACGAGCGGCGGGACGAGCGGCGGGACGACCGGCGGGACGAGCAACGGAACGATCGGCATGGACGTCGATCTGGACAAGGTCCCGCTGCGCGAGGCGTCGATGGCCCCGCACGAGGTGCTGGCCAGCGAGTCGCAGGAGCGGATGCTCGCGATCGTCACGCCGGAGAACCTGCCGGCCGTCCTGGCCACCGCGAAGCGCTGGGGTGTGCTCGCCACCCACATCGGGACCGTCACCGACACCGGCCGGCTCGTGATCCGCTGGCACGGCGAGACCGTCGTCGACGTTCCGCCGGCCTCCCTGGCCGACGAGGGCCCGGTCTACGAGCGGCCGCGGCGGGTCCCTGCCGACCTGGAAACGCTGCGCGGCAACGACCCGCTGGCCCTGCCCCGCCCCGCGGCCCGGGCCGGCGACGCGCTACGGGCAGAGGTCCTGCGCATGATCGCCTCGCCGAACCTGTGCTCCCGGGCCTGGGTGACCGACCAGTACGACCGGTACGTGCAGGCCAACACGGTGCTCGCCCAGCCCGAGGACGCCGGTGTGCTGCGCCTGTCGGCGACGAGCAACCTCGGCATAGCGCTCGCGACCGACGGTAACGGTCGTTACGCCCGGCTCGACCCGTACGCCGGGGCCCAGCTGGCGCTGGCCGAGGCCTGCCGCAACGTCGCCGCCGCCGGCGCCGTGCCGATCGCGGTCACCAACTGCCTGAACTTCGGCTCACCCGAGGACCCCGAGGTCATGTGGCAGTTCGCCGAGGCCTGCCGGGGCCTGGCCGACGGCTGCCGGCAACTCGGCCTGCCAGTCACTGGCGGTAACGTTTCGTTCTACAACCAGACCGGCACGACGCCGATCAACCCGACGCCGGTCATCGGCGTGCTGGGCCTGCTCGACGACGTCACCCGGCGCACGCCGATCGGATTCACCGGCGAGGGCGACGTCCTCCTGCTGCTCGGCGACACCGAGCCCGAGTTCGGCGGCTCCGAGTGGGCCTGGGTCGCCCACCGCCACCTGGGCGGCACCCCGCCGGCCGTCGACCTCGCCCGGGAGCGGCTGCTCGGCGAGATCCTGGTCGCCGGCTCCCGGGACGGCATGTTCAGCGCCGCTCACGACCTGTCCGAGGGCGGGCTGGCTCAGGCGATCGTCGAGTCCTGCCTACGCGGCGGCCGCGGCGCCCGCGTCTACCTCCCGGCCGAGGCTGACCTGTTCGTCGAGCTGTTCAGCGAGTCGGCCAGCCGTGCCGTCGTGGCCGTCCCACGCGCCCAGGTGCAACGCTTCTCCGACATGTGCCGAGCCCGCGGGTTGCCGGCTCGGCGGATCGGAGTCGTCGACGGCGACGCCTTCGAGGTGACCGGCGCGTTCGACATCCCGCTGACCAGCCTGCGCGAGGCCCACGAGGCCACGTTCCCGGCCCTGTTCGGAGGCGGTCGTCAGGGCTGACAGTGTCCGGTGCTCCAGTCTCGGCCGAGCCGAGCCGAGCCGAGCCGAGCCGAGGCGAGGCGAGGCGAGCCGAACCCGGGCCGGGGGCCGGGGGCGGGGCCGGGGCCGGGCACGCGTCGTCCGGGCGCTCAGCCCTCGTCGCCCGGAGTGGCATCGGCACCGTCGGCCCCGACGCCCACTCCGACCAGCTCGATGTCGCCCGGCACCGCGCCACCCGGGTCGTCCTCGAACACGATGGGCTCCGGGTGGGCCGACGGGGCGACCAGCGCCTCCGAATGCGCGCCACAGCCGTGGTCGAGCGAGGTGACCCGGGCGTCGTCCGGGGCAAGCTCGTTGGCGCATACCCCGAACATCCGGCCGAGCGCTCCCGTCAGCCGGACGTGGAATCCGCAGGTCAGGCAGGTTGCCGGCGCCACCTTGGCCACGGAGGCGTCGGGCCCGGGCTCGCCGGAGTACCAGCGTTCGCAGGCGTCCTCCCGACCCTGGGCCGACAGGACCCGGGGTCGGCCGAGACCCAGCTCGAGGAACGCATCGGTGTCGGCGAACTCCTCCACATCGGTGACCCGAAGGGCCAGCCGGGGATCGTCGACCGCGGTCGGCAGCAGGTCGCCCACCCCGACGTCACCCGGTCGCAGCCGCTGTGACCAGGGGATCCACATCGGCGCGAGCAATGCGCCGGTATGCGGCATCAGGACGACGTCGTCAACCGTGACCTTCTTCGTGCGCGGAGCGCGAGCGACCACGACTGTCCACGCCCAGCCTGGGTAAGCACGCGACGTGCACGCGAACCGATGCAGAACGAGACGGTCGCCTTCGACCTCGACGCCGAGGTGCTCGCCGACGGCGCTCGCGTCGCCGGCCTCGTCGACGGCCGCGGCCCGCGCCTCGTCCACTGCCGCCGCGCACACCGCGTCGGGCACCGGCTCGCGCGGCGCGCGGGCGGCGCGGGCAGCTTTGGCGCGGGTCGTCTTCGCCGGGGTCGCTTCGACCGACAGGTCCTCCACGGGGCCAGCCTCGGTCCCGGCAGCGCCGTCCGGCTCACCCGTCACGGGTGAATCGGGCTCCGCCGCCGCGAGCGGATCCCGGCCGTGCTGACCGGGATCGGCGCCGGCGTCCGCGCTCGGGCTCTGGGTGGCCCCGGCTGGCGTAGCCCCGGCTGGCGTGCCTTCGGCTGGCGTGGCTTCGGCCGGCGTGGCTTCGGCCGGACCAGCCGGATCGGCCAGATCAACCGGATCGGGCGAGTCGACGGTCGGGACGGGCGTGACGTGCGAAGCTTCCACAACACGTATTGTCGCCTACAGAATCCTGGACCGCTGGGCGTGGTCCGGGCTGGCGAGGACACTTGACATGGTGAAGGTGGGCACCAGCGTCACTCAGGCGGTCGGCCGGCTGCGCGCCACGGCTCGCCGGGAGGGCGCGGGAGACTCCGGCCTCGCCGCGCTCACCGAACTGTCCTTCGTGAACGCGGCTGGTGACGCTCTGGTCACCGTCACCCTGGCCGGTTCGCTGTTCTTCTCCGTCTCACCCGGGCAGGCGCGGGACAAGGTCGCGCTCTACCTGCTCATCACGATGGTGCCGTTCGCCCTGCTGGCGCCGGTGATCGGACCGTTGCTCGACCGTTTCGCCTACGGCCGCCGGGTCGCCCTGGCCATCGTGTGCCTGGCCCGCGGTATGCTGGCCTGGCAGCTGGCCGGCTCGATCCACGACACCCTGGCCGTCTACCCGCTCGCGCTGGGCCTGCTGGTGCTCTCGCGGGCGTTCGGTGTCGCGCGCTCGGCCGTCATCCCCCGCATCAGCCCACCGGACATGACCCTCGTCCGGGTCAACTCCCGGTTGTCGCTGGTGACGGTCGTCTCGGGCGCGATCGTCGCCCCGCTCGGGCTCGGGCTGGCCAAGATCCCGTTCGTCGGCTACCCCTGGGTGCTGCGGCTGTGCGCCCTGGTCTACATGGCCGGCATCCTGCTCGCGTTCAACCTGCCCAAGCACGTCGACTCGGCGACCGGGGAGCGGCGGGTCCGCGAACTGGTCGCGGAGACCGTGGCCGAGGGGCAGGGGCGCGGCGAGACGCGCTCGACGCTGCGGGCTCGGATCGCCCGGGCGCTCGGCGCCATCCCGGTCGCGCTGCGGGCGGCCGGGGTACTGCGGGCCGCTGTCGGTTTCCTCACCTTCTACCTGGCCTTCCTGCTGAAGGAGAAGGGCGGGACGAACGGCTGGCTGGCCGGGCTCGCCGTGGCGGCTGGTCTGGGCAGCGGGCTGGGCGTGTTCATCGGCGGCCGGATGGGCAAGCGCCGGCCCGAAGCGCTGCTGATGCTGTCGCTGCTGGTCTCGGCGGGCGCCTGCGTCGGCGCGGCGGTCGACTACACCCGGCTGACGTCGCTGCTGGCCGCGCTGCTGGTGACGATGGCCGGCTCGACCGGCAAGCTCGGTCTTGACGCGATCATCCAGCGGGACATCCCCGAGGACACCCGGAACTCGGCCTTCGCCCGGTCGGAGACCGTGCTGCAGCTGGCCTGGGTCGGGGGCGGGGCGTTCGGGCTTATCGAGATGCCGGGGGCGGTGGGGTTCGCCGGTGCCTCGGCTGTCCTGATCGCCACCGTCTACCTGCAGGGACGCGCGTTCCGGCGGCTGCGGGCCGAACGCCGGGCCAGTGGCGCGGCGCAGCCGACACAACCGGCGCAGCCGACACAACCGGCGCAACCAGCCCAGCCGACGCGGCCGGCGTGGGAGCCGCGAGCGCCGGCCGGTCCGTCCGGGACCATGCCGGTCGGGATGGCGCCGGCCGGAAGCGCCCCGGCCGCGAGCGTGCCCGCGACCGGCACCGACGACCTGGCCGCGCCGGGCCCGTCCTATCCGGCCGGGGCCTACCCGGCCGGATCCTGGGCGACGACGTCGTTCGCCACCTACCAGCCGAACCCGGTCGGTGAGACGCCGACCGTCCCGCAGCCGCCGCCGGTCCTGCCGCGGCCGATGCCGGCCAGCGGGCCCTACGTCGACCCGGACGCCACCACGACGCCGAAGCGGCGGCGCTGGGGTCGCTCCGACAACTCGGCGTTGGCTACGGACATCCCGCTCGGGCCGACGGTGCCGGCGAGCCGGCGTCGCCGTGGCCGCGCCCGGGACTGACACGCCCCGCCGCTCCGCGCCCGCGGCAGGTACAGGCAGAAACCGCCGGAGCGACGCTCCGCGTCCGTCGCTGCCCGGACAGGCCAGACGTACGCGCCCCGAAACCGCGTCATCCGCGTGGTGTGGTCCGTCCGACTGCATTCTTGCCGGCGTGACGTGCCGCTCGGAGGATAACCTCCCAAACGTGTTCCCCAATCGCACGTCGATGCGCGTGCTCGCGCCGCGCCGTCAGGCTCGGGCGGTGCCCATTGAGGGTCCTGTTTCCGGCCAGCCGACCGATCGGCGCGGGCTTGGCCCGCGTGGATCTGACCAACGCCGCCGGCAGCTGGCCGTTCCGCTTGGTGATCGAGCCGTGAGCCGCGCAACGACCGGGCGGGGGTTATGAGCCGACTTCTGATCATCGCGTCCGTGGACGCCGAGGCGGACGCCGTGTGTGCCGGCCTGATGGGCACCTGGCGACCGGCGCCGCCGAAACGGCTGGCCACCTCGGCGCCGACGAGTACACCACCCGCGCCAGCCCGCGCGCGACCGATCCCCGCCCGGGATCGCCAGCTGCTGACCGCCGTCCGGTTCGGGCCATACCTGGCTCGCCGCTCGGGTGACGTGACGGTGCTGGCGGCCGGGGTCGGCGGCCCGGCCGCCGCGGCGGGCACGGCTACCTGCCTGGCCCTCGCCGCCGGCGCCGGGGACGGGTTCGACCTGGTCGTGACGATCGGCGTGGCCGGCGGTTTCCCCGGTCAGGCGGACCTCGGCGACGTCGTCGTCGCCGACCGGATCGTCGCGGCCGACCTGGGCGCGCAGTCGCCGCCGGCGTTCGAGGCGACCGACGACGGCGACGGGCCGCCGCCTGAGGTCGGCTTCCTCGACCTGGCCGAGCTCGGCTTGGGCCCGGCGGCCCTGGCGCCGCATCCGGGCATCGTCACCCAGCTCGCGCAGACGATGGACGCCCTCGGCCGCCCCGTGCGGGTCGGGGCGATCGCGTCGGTGTCCACCGTCACCGGGACGGACGCCCGCGCCGGCGAGCTGGCCGCGCGCTACGACCCGCTGGCCGAGGCGATGGAGGGTTACGGCGCCGCTGTCGCGGCCAGCGCGTTCGGCGTTCCGTTCGCGGAGGTGAGGGCGATCTGCAATCCGGTGGGCCGGCGCGACCGGGCCCGGTGGGACCTGCCGGGGGCGATGTCCGCTCTGAGCGCCGTGTCCGTCCTGTTGGCCGAGTTCGCGGATACGGTGGATCTGACCGGTGTCCGGCCGGCCGCACCGGCCGTCGCGACCCAGCGCCGGGACGGTCCCGCTCGGGGAGGACCCGCCGCACGATGACCAGCCAGACAGCGACCAGCCAGACAGCGACCAGCCAGACAGCGCTGACGCTCGCAATCTCACCGTGCCCGAACGACACTTTCGCCTTCGACGCGCTGATCCACGGACGGGTGCCGTCCGCGCCGGCGGTGTCGACGACGTACGCCGACATCGACGTGCTCAACGAGCGCGCGGCCGGTGCCGCCGACGACCTGGTGAAGGTGTCGTACGCGGCACTGCCCTGGCTGCTGGAGGACTACCAGCTGCTGTCGGCCGGCGGCGCGCTCGGACGGGGTTGCGGGCCGCTGGTGCTCACGGCCGGCGGCTCGAGCGCGTTCGCCGACGGTGACCTGACCGGCGCCCGGGTCGCGATCCCGGGCGAGCGGACGACCGCCTACCTGCTGTTCCGGTTGTGGGCGGCCGGCACCGATCTGACGTCGATCGACATCCTGCCGTTCGACAAGATCATGCCGTCGGTCCAGGATGGGCTGCACGACGTCGGGCTGGTGATCCACGAATCCCGCTTCACCTATCCGGACTACGGTCTGCGGGCCGTCGCCGACCTGGGTGACTGGTGGGAGGGCGAGACCGGGCTGCCCATCCCGCTTGGCGCGATCCTGGCCCGGCGCTCGCTCGACGGTGCCGCGCTGTCGGCCGCGGTGCGCCGCAGCGTCGAGATGGCGTTCGCCGACCCGGGCGCTTCGAAGGCGTTCGTCCTTTCCCACGCCCAGGAGTTGGCCCCCGACGTCGTGGCCGCGCACATCGGCCTCTACGTGAACGACTTCACCCTGGAACTCGGCGACGAGGGTTACGCGGCGATCGAGACACTCCTGACCCGGGCTGCCTCCGCCGGGCTGGTCCCGGCGCTGAGCCGGCCGCTGCGCTGAGCGAGGCCGACAACCGCCGCGCCGCGCGTCGGCCAGACTGGCCTGGCCCTGCCCGGCCCCCCAGGGTCGGCCGGCGCCGCCTCAGAAGGTTTCAGCCTCGACGCGGACGGTGTAGTCCTCGATCACGGGGTTGGACAGCAGCGTCGCCGCGAGCTGGTCGACCCGGGCCAGGGTCTCGGCATCCGCCTCGCCGTCGATCTCCAGCTCGAACCGCTTGCCCTGCCGGACGCCGGCGATGCCGGACACGCCCAGCCGAGGCAACGCGGTAAGGACCGCCTGCCCCTGGGGATCGAGGATCTCCGGCTTCAGCATGACGTCGACGACAACCCTGGCCACAGTCGCGAGCCTACCGGCGCCGACCCGCCCAGGTCCCGGGCTCGATCGGTGACGCACGACTGACCGCCCGCCGGTCAGCGCTGAGCGCGCACGAGCGCGGTCATATGACGAAAACGACCGCGGCGGAGCCTCGGTCGTTGGACTGGTCGTCGACGATCGCTGTTCGGCGAAGGCGGTCAGTTCCCGGTTACCGGAAATGTGCCGCGCAGCTCCGAAGGCCCGCTGGTGATGCGCAGAGTGGTGTAAAAGCCGCCCGCGAGACCGGACAGTTCGACATCGGCCCGGCCGTCGTCGTGGAATCGGCCGGCGGCGCAGACGGGCTGACAGTCATTCGTCCACAGCTCTCCGGACCCCCGGGCGACGGAGTCCCCCCAGGACGACCAGGTGACGTCCCGGAACTCACCGGTGCTGTCACCGGTGTAGACGAAGGCGCTCGGTTTCACCGAGCCGTACGCGCGCGGCAGCTGGCCCGTCGCGCTCCCGCTGGGAGCGCCGCGACTGGGAGCGCCGCGACTGGGAGCGCCGCGACTGGGAGCGCCGCGACTGGGAGCGCTGACGCTAGGAGTGCTCCCGCCGAGCGAGCTCCCGCCGGACGAGCTCCCACAGGCGCCCAGTACGAAGAGCACCGGTACGACGGCGAGAGCTGACCGCCACCGCGTGCTCTGAACCATCATCGGATCCTCCCCGGTCATCGTGGAACGACGTCGCGGCAACGAGCGTTACCGGCATCGTCGGAGATCGATGCTTCGTTCGTTACGGAAAGTCAGGTGCGCGACGTCGAGATCGGGTGGCTGTTGCCCGGGCCCGCCGGGCCCGCCGGGCGGGTCGAGCATCGGGCGTCGGGGTCGCCGCAATCCCGACGGCGCCGCCGCCCCGTCGGCTACGGTCGGAAAATGCCCGCCACCCCGCATCCGTCCCCGTCGCCGGACCGTCCGGCGGACCTGGTGGTCAGCTTCGATCTCGACCTGACCCTGCTCGACTCGGCGCCGGGGATCGCCGCCACCTACGCGGCGCTCTCGGCCGAGCTGGGTGTCCCGATCGCGGGGGCGGCCGCGGTAGCCCGCGTCGGGATACCGCTGGAGGACGAGATCGCCCTCCATTTCCCGGCCGATCAGGTGGTCGCCGTGACTGCCCGCTATCGCGAGCTCTACACCGTGCACGCGTTGCCCGTCTCCGCGCCGATGAGTGGGGCGCTGGCGGCGGTGCGGGCCGTGCGCGGCGCGGGCGGCCGGGTCATCGTCGTGACCGCCAAGTCCGAGCACCTGGCCCGGGCCTGTCTGGAGGCCATCGACCTGCGGCCCGGTGTCGAGATCGACGCGGTCGTCGGTCGCCGCTACGCCGAGACGAAGGGGGACGCGCTGCGGCAGCACGGCGCGTCGATCCACGTCGGCGACCATCCCGGCGACATGATCGGCGCGTTGGCCGGCGACGCCTTCGGCGTCGGGGTGGCGACCGGCGGCGCGAGCGCCGACGATCTGGCCGCGGCCGGCGCGGGGGTCATCCTGCCCGACCTCGCGGCGTTCCCCGGCTGGCTGACCGAGCATCTTCTTGCCACTCGACTCGCCCGGCTGGAGGCCGAGCTGCGCGGCCTCGGCTCCGTCCTGGTCGCGTTCTCGGGCGGGGCCGACTCGTCGTTCCTGCTGGCCGCGGCCGCCCGGACGCTGGGCGCCGAGAGGGTGGTCGCGGCGACCGCCGTCTCGCCGTCCCTGCCCGGGGCCGAGCTCGACGCCGCCCGAGCCTTCGCGGCGGATCTCGGCGTGCGGCATCTGACGCCGGCCACCCGTGAGCTGGACCGGGAGGGCTACCGGGCCAACAGCCGCGACCGCTGCTACTTCTGCAAGGCCGAGCTGACCGAGACGCTGGCCCCGCTCGCGGCCGAGCACGGCCTGGCCAACGTGGTCACCGGGACCAACGCGGACGACGCGGCCGATGCCTTCCGGCCAGGTATCGCCGCCGCGGCGCAACGGGGGGCACGTACGCCGCTGCTGGCCGCCGGGCTGACGAAGGCGCAGGTCAGAGAGGCATCGCGGCGGTGGGGGCTGTCGAGTTGGGACAAGCCGGCGGCGGCCTGCCTGGCCAGCCGGATCGCCTACGGCCTGACCGTCACCCCGAGCCGGCTCGGCCGGGTCGAGCGAGCCGAAGCGGCGCTACGGGACGCGTTCCGTGACGCCAACATCGCGGTTCGTGACCTGCGGGTTCGGGATCTGGGCGGACGGGCCAGCGTCGAGGTCGACCGGGAGATCGTGACGGGCCTGCGGGACCGTCCGGATCTGCTGGCCGCCCTGGAGTCCCTGCTGGTGGCCGACGGCGTCGGGTTCGAGACGGTCGAGTTCGATCCCCGCGGCTTCCGGTCCGGTTCGATGAACGAGATTCCGTCACTCTGAGTCCGGCGGCATCGGCTCCCGGACCATGACCAGGATGCCTGCCAGCGCGAGCCCGAACCCGACGGTCAGGCCACCGGCGGCCACCGCGTTCAGCCAGGTCAGGCGGTCGCGCGGGCCGAGCCCCCGCCTGAGCCCGGCCCGCTCCACCGGCCTGTCCGGAGTCTACGAGGGGCGCGCGGCCCGCCGCGAGCCGGCGGCCGGAGGACCGTCAGAAGGTCGGCGAACCCTCGCCCTGCTGGTGCGCGCCGCGCTCGATGTGCTCCCGGTAGGCCTCGGCCTCGGACCGCGTCGTGGTGAGACCGTCGGCCGCGCGCTCGGCGTCAGGATCGTCCGGACCGCTGTCCGCCTGGGTGACCCGGTCGTCGCCGCTACGGGCCAACTCCGCCTCCTTCCAGGCGTTTTCGTCGCGAAAGTCCTCGGTCTGCTGGCGTTCGTCAGTGGCCACGGAAGCCGCCTTTCGTCCTCTTCGTTCCGATGACGCCGACGTCCTACCCAGCCGCGGCGCCCTGACCCGCCGGTCGGCGTCAAGCCCGCGGCTGGCTGGTCGAAACTCGGCGTTCCGGGCTGTACCCAGATAGCCTGGGAAGCCCCCGCCCTACTCCCTCCCCCGCCCGGAACGAGGTCGCCCGTGCCCACCGGCAAAGTCAAGTGGTTCGACGTCGACAAGGGTTTCGGCTTCCTCAGCCGGGACGACGGCGGCGACGTGTTCGTGCACAAGGCGGCCCTGCCGGAGGGCGTCGAGAAGCTCAAGCCGGGTGATCGGGTGGAGTTCGGGGTCGCTGCCGGCCGTCGGGGTGACCAGGCGCTGTCCGTGCGGCTCCTGGCCGCGCCACCGTCGGTCGCGAAGGCGGCCGCGCAGGCCACCCGCCGGAGCCCGGACGAGTTGCACAGCATGGTCGAGGACATGATCCAGCTACTGGACGGAGTGCAGGGCTCGCTGCGCCGGGGACGCTACCCGGATCGTCGGACCGCGCAGAAGGTGGCGAAGGTTGTACACGCGGTGGCCGACGAACTGGAGGCATGATCCCCGGAGGGTCGGATCCCTCGCTCGAGCCTGATCCTCGCTCGAGGTTGATCGTCCGGTCGGGTCGGATCAGAGGACCGCGGGCGGCGCGGCCGTCGCGCTCGCCATCGGCCGGCCGGCGGCGGCCCAGTCGATCATTCCGCCGTCCAGGTTGCGGACGGGCCATCCGGCCTGCGCCAGATAGGCCGTCACCGCGGCCGAACGGCTGCCGGAGCGGCACACGACGACGATCTCCCGTTCCCGGGGAATCTCGTCCAGCCGCTCGAGCAGCTCTCCCATGGGAATGTGCACCGCCCACGGGATATGGCCGACGTTCCACTCCTCGGCTTCGCGGACGTCCAGAAGTACGGCGCTGTCGACGGCGGGATCGAGAGGAACATCGTCGACGCGCACGGACGGGATCTCGTCGGTGGCCACCTGACAATCCTGCCACCGCGCAAAGAGAGTTCCACCCGCGACGACTACGACGGGTGGAACGCCCGGGTGCCCTTAGCGGATCTCCCGCTAGCAAATGAGGGATATCCCCCAGTCTGTCAAAGCATGATCAGGTGACCTTGTTCAGCCCGGTGACGACGAAGCCGAGCGAATGTGATCGAGCCCAGTCACCCAGCCGTGTCCGGGTCGTGTCGGGCCCGGGAACGGCCAGGGCGTGCCCGATGGAGAAACCCACCACGAGAACCGCGATCAGCACCAGCGACTCCAGGGCCCGGACGACTGGATGGACCCGCCGTCGTGACCGCTTCGGGCGCCTGGCGCCGTCCGCGTGAGCCGGTTCCAGCGGCTCGAGGACGGGGCCGGTCCCGTCGGCGGCCGGGCGCGACGCGCCCCAACTGGCGGGGGAGGCCGGGCGGCTGGCCAGACCACCGCGCTCGGGCGCCGACGCCCGCTCCGCCGGTCCCGGCTGCTCAAACGGTCCCGGTCGTTGGGGTGAACCCGGTCCTTGGGGCCGCGCCACTCGCTCGGGCGGTCCCGATCGTTGGGGCGGGCCAGGCCGTTGGGATGGGCCAGGCCGTTGGGATGGGCCAGGCCGTTGGGGTTGGTCCGGCCGTTGGGGTTGGTCCGGCCGTTGGGGTGAGCTAGGTCGTTGGGGTGATGCCGGTCCGTCGGCCGGTCCCGGTCGCTCGGATTGCCCGGGCCGACCGGGTGCCGCGGGGCGCCCAGCCACCGTGGCCCGCTCCGCTCCGGCCGCCCGGTGCTGGCCGGCCGTGTCACCCCGCTCCCGCTCGGCGGGAGTGCCTTCCAGGACCGACGAGCGTGGCCGGAGCGTCATGGTGCCCAGGTCGCCGTCGGTGCCGCGCGGGGGCGGCTCGCCCGGGCCGGTGTCGCGGGGACGGTCGGGCCCGGCCTCGGCTGGCGCGGGACTGCCCGGCCACGGCTTCCGGCCCTGAGCGTCGCCGTCGCGCGCTCCCGGGCCGCCGGGACGGACGCCGTCGCGGCGCGCGGGGCCACGACCGTCCTGGTCACGACCGTCCTGAGCATGGTCGTTTGGGCGGGGGAGCGCCGGGTCCCGCCGCGCGGGCTCCCGGGGGTCCAGGTGGACCGGACGGGCCGGCGGACCGGACAGCGGCCGTTCCCACGGCCGCTGGTCGCGCTGCTCCCGGCGCGGGTCCGACCGGCCCGCGGCCGGCTCGTCCGTCGTCAGGTCGTTCGAGCCCGCCCGGGACGGCCCGGGCCGTTCGTCATCCCCGGCTCGAGCGGTACCAGACGCCGCGGCGTCGCCGAGGTCGGTTCCGGGGGGCGTCGGAGCATCGTCGCCGATCGGTGCATCGTCCGGCGCCGGCGCCGGCGCCGGACGCGGGGCCGGCTGATCGTCTCGGCGCGCGGCGAGCGTGCGGGGGTTGAACCAGCCCGGAGCGTCGCCGCCGGTCCCGGTCAGCGACCGCGGCGGCGCCTTGTACGGGCCGGCCGTCCCCGCGCCGCCCGGTCCCGCGGTCGGCGGGAGCGCGGCCGGGGTGAGCACTGGGGCCACCGGCGAGGGACCAGCGGTGATCTCCGTCGCCTCCGGGCCGGCGCCCGATCGGTCCGCGCCGGCGAGGCGCGGCTCGGGTGGCTGCGCCGGCCGCGATCGCGAATCGTCGGGGAACCTGTCGTCAGGTCGCCTCGGTGGAGGGTTCTCGGCCGGGTGATCGCCGGCGGCCGGCGCGGGCAGCACGCCCCGGCCCCGTACTGTCCCGAATGCCACCGATCGTAACGGATTGGCTACGGCAGGGCGGAGGTCGGTGCGGGCCGGCTGACGATCGTCGTCCTCGACAAGCGCGGCCCCGCGGGCTGGGCCCGGGCTGAATGCGCGGCCGCCCTCGACGGGCGGGGGCCAGGCCTCGTCGCCGGGGGATCCCCAGGCTCCGGCGCCGCCGCGGGATCCCCAGGCTCCGGCGCCGCCGCGGGATCCCCAGGCTCCGGCGCCGCCGCGGGGCGGTCCGGTCTGGCCGTCGCGCTGGCCACCGTGGCCGCGCACGTCCGTCAGGCCCTCGCGAGCGGGGCCGGGCTGACCGTGCGGCCCCGCTCCGCGTCCGTTGTCCCGCCCAGCTGGGCGTCGTCCGTACAACGGAGGATCGACCGGCTCGGGCGCCCGGTCGCCACGGGTGCTCCAGCGGTCGGCGGGCGCGTCCTGGTTACCTCGGACCACGCTGGCACCCCCTTGGTCACACGGTCTGGTCACGCGGTCGTCGTTCGGCGCGGATTGTGGGGACGTTGGCTGGTTTTTCAGGGTAGCGGTCCGGTCGGACAGGTTCTCGGCCCACCCGGACCAATCGGCCGGCGCCGGCCCGGACCCCGCCACGTCGGCCGCTCAGGTCATCGGACCGGTGGGCGGACGCTGGTGGGGATCGGTGGGCGGGGTCAGCGTCACGCGGCGCCCGCACCCGTCGCAGACGGCGTTCCAGGCGCCGGGTTCATCGTCGGACGGGACGAGATGGCTCAGCGGAACCATGCCCCCGCACCAGGGGCAGCTAAGCCACGGGCCGTCCACGATCCTCCCAAATCTCGCCGGAGCGGAACTTCGGCGACATGTCAACGCCCCAGGGGCGAGTCCGTGCTCCGCCGGGCCGGGTCGGTGGCGGGCCAAAATCCCGATTGGGTGGAACACTTGGGCTATGCCGGAACTTCCCGAGGTGGAGGCGCTGGCTCGGTTCCTGCGGGACACCGCCTCTGGTCGGGTCGTCGCGCGGGTCGAGCCACTGGCCTTCAGCGTGCTCAAGACCGTCGACCCGCCGCTGTCCGCGCTGGTCGGCGGGTCCATCGGCGACGTCCGTCGGCACGGGAAGTTCCTCGACCTCACGATCGATCCGCCGGGCGGCGGGCAGCCGTCGCCCCACCTGGTGTTCCATCTGGCGCGGGCGGGCTGGCTGCGCTGGTCGGACCGCCAGCCGGCCCGGCCCGCCCGGCCCGGGCGCGGCCCGGTGGCGTTGCGGGTGGTCTTCACCGACGGCGCCGGGTTCGACCTGACCGAGGCCGGTACCCAGAAGCGGCTCGCCGTCCACGTGGCACGAGACCCGGCCGACGTGCCCGGCATCGCCCGGCTGGGCATTGATCCGTTGACCGAACCCTTCACCCCCGAGCGCTTGGGCGAGTTGCTAGCCGCCGCCGGCAGGTCTCAGATCAAGAAGGTCCTCACCGACCAGACGGTGATCGCCGGGGTGGGGAACGCCTACTCCGACGAGGTGCTGTGGGCGGCTCGGCTCTCGCCGTTCAAGCCGGCGGCCAATCTGGGGGATGACGAACGGGTCCGCCTTTACGAGGCGCTGACGGACACCTTACGGGACGCGGTGGACGCGTCAGCCGGGCTGGCCGCCGGTCGCCTGAAGGCGGAGAAGAAACTCGGCCTGGCCGTTCACGGCCGGACCGGGCTGGACTGCCCGCGGTGCGGGTCGACGATCCGTGAGGTGTCATTCGCCGATAGATCACTACAGTATTGCCCGACGTGCCAGACCGGCGGACGGCCGCTGGCCGACCGAAGGATGTCTCGTTTGTTGAAATAGCGGGATGCCTGTGTGCGGCTCCTGCCGACGGTTGTACCGTTCCTCCTCATGGCCCCGATCTACGTCTGGTGTTCGTGGTGCGGGTTGCTGTTGCCCGAGATTGTCGAATCCGCTGACGGAACGACGGGCGGACGGCTGGCTTCGTCCGGCCGGCTCGGTCCGTCCGGCCGGCTCGGCCCCGGCGACTGGGAGAGTACGGGCGACTGGGAGAGCCCGGGCGGGCGGGCAGACGGGCGGTGCGCGCTGTGTGAGCGCCCGAGCTGGGCCGAGCGGCGCGCGGCGAGCGACGATCTGAGGTTTGCGTGCCCGTCCTGCTCGGTCAGCGGCGACGCGCCGGCCAGCGCGGCCCTGCTCGCCTGCGGGTCCTGCGGCTTCACCTGGTCGAATCCGAGCAATCCGCCGGACGTCGCGCTCCGTCTGCGCCAGGTGGCCCGCCATCGGTTGGGGTCCCGTGGCCCGCACCCCCTCGGCCCCGGCGGCCTGCTCGGTGACAGCCTGCTCGGTCACGCGGTGCTCACGCTGTCGTTCGGCGACGCCGAGCCGCCGGACGAGCTGGAGCTGTCCGCCGACGGGGCCTACGGCGATCGGTTCCTGGACGGGGAGGCCGGTCCGTTCCGGGCACCGGCCCATCCGGTGTTCGCCACAATGACATCACCCGAGCCGCGGCCGCTCGGTTCGCCGCTGGACGGCCCGGCGGTGGACGGTTGGGGAACCCCCGACGGCTGGGAGGAGCTGGACGGCTGGGTCGCGGCCGAACGAACGGCCGCCCACCCGCTGTCCGCCCGCGCCTGGGTCGACCGCTCCCGGCCGGCGGCCGAGACGTTCGCGTCGGCCCTGTGGGAGGTGGTCCAGGGGCACCTGTGCCCGCCGGCCCGACGAGTGGTGACCATGCGGCTCGGCCTGGACGGGATGCCGGCGCGGACCTTCCGTGAGATAGCGGACGCGCTCGACCGCGCGCCGGGCGGTCCGAGCGCGCTGTTCCGATCCGCGCTGAGAATGATCAGGACTGTCTCGCCCTATATCGACGCCGCCGGGGCGTCCGACACCGAGACTGACGCCGACGCGGACGCCGGCTCGGCTAACGCCGCCCCGACCATCCCGGCCACCCCGGCCGGGCCGGCGGCCCCGACCGGCGTCCGCGACAGCCCCGGCATGGCACCCGATGCCGATGTCGCTGGTCCCGCCGAGGTCACCGCTCTCGAGCGGGCCTGTGCCGTGCTCCGGCTCATCGCCACCGAGGCTGTCGGGAACCCGGCCGACCCGGCCATGCCCTATCGGCTGCGGATGTTCGTCGAGGCCGCCTTCCCCTGCGCGCCCGTCGCGGTCGCGGCCGACGTGGTGCTCCGCCTCGGCTACGTCGATCTCCAGGAACTCGCCCGGCCGTTGGCGCGTGCCGTTGCACGTGCAGAATGGTCTGATATTCGCTAACCTGGTCGAGAACATACTTCGGTCGAGTCGCGGACAGGCCGGGATGTATGGGTGGTTAAGTCCGGATTGAGGACAGTGTCGCCTTCTCTACGTCCGCACCGACACCGGACAGTATTCGCCAAACCGCTTGCCGAATTCCGTCCCGCGGGGTCCAATCACTGTGGTGGGTCTGGCGCTCTCCGTGGCGGTCGGTCGCGGCGCGGGCGCCTCGGACCCACCGCTGCGGCAGGAGGGGCCGTGCCTACTACTTCTCCAAGCTCGAAGGACCGGCGGCGTCCGGTCGGTCAGCGTGTCATCCGACCCAGCCAGGTGGGCGCGGCGGCCCGCCTCCCCGTCGAGCCCGGGCGGGCTCCCACGCCGGACGAGGTGGCCGCGATCACGGCGGCCGTCTTCGCCAGCCCGCTTGTCGCGTGGCTTCCGCCGCGGGCGCTGCGGATCGTCGGTATCCGCATCTCCACCGGCTCGCCGGACTGGGCGTTCGCCGCGCTGTGCCCGGACGGCGTCGACCCGGCCGTCATCGTCCTGCGCTGGGACGTCAGCCGCGGCTGGATCCTGGACCAGGTCGGAACAGCCGGCGTCGGAACCGGCCTCGCTCCGCTGGCCGTGCTGGAGGAGTTTCGCCGCTGACCAGCGTCGGGCGGTACCAGGCGGGCCCAGGGCGTCGAACAGCGCCGGGCGGGATCGAACGGCACCGAACGGCGCTTGCGCCGGGCCCGGTGCTCACGGAGCCGCCGGTGCCGGCTACCGTTGTGTGGGTGTTGACGTCATCCGCGCCGACCCGGCATGGATAACCGCGACGGTCTCGCCGCGCTCGCGGACTGGTTGCGCGGCCGGTCGGACGAGACCCTCGCGGACCTGCTGACCCGGCGACCCGACCTGGCCACTCCGCCTCCTCCCGACTTCGAGATCCTCGCCGCCCGGCTGGACATGCGGGTCAGCGTCACCCGGGCGCTTGAGCGCCTCAACCAGTTCGCCCTCGAGGTGGCCGAGGCCCTGACTGTCCTGCCCAGTCCCGTCAGCCTCCGGGCGCTGCGGGAGTTCAGTGGCGGTCTGGACGTGGCGCCGACGCTGCGCCAGCTGGTGGACGCCGGCCTGGTCTGGGGCGACGAGGACGCCTTCCAGCTGGTGCCGATGGCCATCGAGCTGCTCCGCGACCGGCCGCTCGGACTCGGCCGTCCCGCCCGGGTCTGCCTGCGCGGATACCGCCCCACGCAGCTCGCCCGGATCGCGTCCGCGCTCACCGGGACGGCCGCCGGCCAGCGCGCGGGACCGGCCGCGGCCGCCGGCGCCCCAGCCCGGGTCCGGCTGGCTGACGAGTTCGACCTGGTCCCCACCGCCGAGCGGGACGGGTCCGCCGCCGAGCGGGACGGGTCCGCCGCCGAGCGGGACGCGTCCGCCGCCGGCCAGGACGGGCCCGCTGGCCAGGCGCTGTACCCGCGGCCGGGCCGCCCCGTCCGCGACCCCCACGACACGATCGTCGACGCGCTGTCCGACCCGGACCGGGTCCGAGCGCTCGTCGCGCGGCGCTCGCCGCGGGCCCAGGACATCCTGCGCCGCCTGGCCCGGGGCCCCGCCCTGGGTGACACGGCCGAAGCGGGCCGGGTGCTGTCCGTCGCCGACGTCCGCACGCCGGTCGAGGAGCTGCTGGCCTACGGCCTGCTCATCGGGATCGCCCCCGACACGGTCGAGCTGCCGCGCGAGGTCGGGCTGATCCTGCGGGGCGAGGCGCCGATGGGCGAGGTCCATCCCGAACCGCCGGCGCTCACCGGCCGCGCGGGCTCCCCCGACGCGGTCGACGGGAACGCGGCCCAGGCCGCCGAGACCCTGGTCCGCCAGGTCGCGACCGTCCTCGAGGCCTGGGGCGACACCCCGGTCGCCCCGCTGCGTACCGGTGGTCTTTCCGTACGTGACCTGCGCGCAGCGGCCAGGCTGATCGGGGCGGACGAGACGGTCGCGGCGTTCGTCGTCGAACTCGCCCACGCCGCCGGCCTGGCCGAGATCACCCTGGGCGCCGACAGCCGGCTCATGCCGACGACCGGGTACGACCGCTGGCTGGCCGAGGCGACGCCCGGGCGCTGGGGCCTGCTGGCCGAGGCCTGGATGGCCTCGACCCGCGTCCCCGGGCTGGTCGGCGAGCGTGACGACCGGGGCAAGCCGGCGGCCGCGCTGTCAACGGACACCCGCCGGGCCGGGGCACGCGAGCCCCGCCGGATCGTGCTGGCCGCGCTGGGCGGCGCGCCGCCGGGCCTGGCCGTCGAACTCGACTCGTTGCTGGCCGCGCTCACCTGGCTCTCGCCGCGCCGGGGCGGGGGGCGCCGGGACGAGATGGTCGCCTGGACGCTGCGGGAGATGGAGCTGCTCGGCCTGACCAGCGGCGGCGCGCTGTCCTCGGCCGGTTTCGCGCTGGCCGCCGCGGACGGGCTGCTCGGCCGCCGCGAGCTGGCCGCCGCGCTGGAGCCGATGCTGCCCGAGCCGATCGACCACATCCTGGTGCAGGCCGACCTGACCGCCGTCGCCCCGGGCCCGCTGCTGCCCGAGATCGCCGCCGAGCTGGCCGGCCTGGCCGACGTCGAGTCGAGCGGGGTGGCCACCGTCTACCGGTTCACCGAGTCGTCCCTGCGCCGCGCCCTGGACACCGGGCGGGAGGCCGCCGAGATCCACGCCTTCCTGGCCCGGGTGGCCCGCACCGGCGTCCCGCAGGGGCTGACCTATCTGATCGACGACATCGCCCGGCGCCACGGCCTGCTACGAGCCGGCTCGGCCGGGTGCTACCTGCGCTGCGACGACCCGGGGCTGCTGGCCGAGGTCGTCGCCTCCCGCCGGACCGCCCAGCTCGGCCTGCGCCGCATCGCGCCGACGGTCGTGGTGTCCGGGCTGCCGATGGCCGAGGTCCTCGACGGCCTGCGAGCCGCCGGGTTCGCGCCGGCGCCCGAGGGGCCGGACGGGCGCGTCCGGTTCAGCCGGCCGACCGCGCACCGCACGCCCGCCCGCACCCCGGCCCGAGGCGGGGTGGTCGGCCCGCCCGCCGGCGGGCCCGCGGGCGGTTCAGCCGGTTCAGCCGGCGTGGCTGGCGCGGCTGGCCCGCGCGGCGGCCCGGCCGGTGGCGGGAACGCGATGCTGGGCGTGACCCGCCTCCTGCGCCAGAGTGACGAGATGTCCCGGGCGGCGCGGGTCGCGCGGGCCGTGGCCCGGGCGCCGGGCCGGGGGCCGGCCATCTACGGCGCGCCGCGGATCCTGGCCGGGCTGCGCGAGGCGATCCGTTCCGGCCAGCGCATCCTGCTGGGCTATGTCGACCAGCAGGGCGGCGGCGCGGACCGGATAGTTCGTCCGCTCGCCTTCGACGGCGGCTTCCTGACCGCTATCGACGCCGCGCCGGCCGCCGCCTCGCCCGGCGCCGCCACGACGCCGAACCCGCGGGCGCGGCCGGGCCGTCCGGCCGGGGCGCCGCGGACGTTCGCCCTGCACCGGATCACCAGCCTGACCCTGCTCGACGGCGACGATCTGGGCACCGCGGCCGAGGAACTCCAGGCGGCGACCGACGCGGCCGTCGACGGCTGACCGCCGTCGACGGCTGACCGATGCGCGTGCCGCCCCCGGTGCGCCCTGGGTTGCCCGGGGCGGCGCGTAGATTGGGATGGCCCGGCCGCCGCCCGTCCCGGCTAGCTGTCTGCCCGGACGGACTCGGCCGGTTGGCATTCGTGCGCGGAAGGACGGTGGGAGCGTGGCCGACGGGCCGTTGATCGTCCAGTCGGACAAGACTCTGCTGCTCGAGGTCGACCATCCCCTCGCCGACGGCGCGCGGGCCGCCATCGCGCCGTTCGCCGAGCTCGAGCGCTCGCCCGAGCACGTCCACACCTATCGGATCACGCCGCTGGCGCTGTGGAACGCGCGCGCCGCCGGCCACGACACCGAGCAGGTCGTCGACGCGCTGGTCCGCTTCTCCCGCTACACCGTCCCGCACGCGCTGCTGGTCGACGTGGCCGACACGATGGACCGCTACGGCCGGCTCACGCTGGAGAACGACCCGGCACTCGGGCTGGTCCTGCGCACGTCCGACCGGGCGGTGCTCACCGAGGTCGTGCGGTCCAAGAAGGTCGCGCCGATGTTAGGCGAGCGCATCGACGGCGACACCGTGGCCGTCCACCCGTCCGAGCGCGGTCGGCTCAAGCAGGCGCTGCTGAAGGTCGGCTGGCCGGCCGAGGACCTGGCCGGCTACGTCAACGGCGAGGCGCACGCGATCGACCTGCACACCGACGGCTGGGAGATCCGCGACTACCAGCGCGGCGCCGTCGCCGGCTTCTGGCAGGGCGGGTCAGGCGTCGTCGTGCTGCCGAGCGGGGCCGGCAAGACGATAGTCGGGGCGGCGGCGATGGCCCACGCCAAGTGCACGACGCTGATCCTGGTCACGAACACCGTCGCCGGCCGGCAGTGGCGGGACGAGCTGATCAGACGGACGTCGCTGACCGCCGAGGAGATCGGCGAGTACTCCGGCGAGCGCAAGGAGATCCGGCCGGTCACGATCGCGACCTACCAGGTCATGACGGCCCGCCGCAAGGGCGAGTACCTGCACCTCGACCTGTTCGGCGCCCGCGACTGGGGGCTGATCATCTACGACGAGGTCCACCTGCTGCCGGCGCCCGTCTTCCGGATGACGGCCGACATCCAGTCGCGGCGGCGGCTCGGCCTGACCGCGACGCTGGTGCGTGAGGACGGCCGCGAGGGCGACGTGTTCTCGCTCATCGGGCCGAAGCGGTTCGACGCGCCGTGGCGGGAGATCGAGGCCCAGGGCTGGATCGCCCCGGCCGAGTGCACCGAGGTCCGGGTGACGCTGACCGAGGACGAGCGGATGTCCTACGCCGTCTCCGAGGCCGACGAGCGGTACCGCAAGTGCGCGACCGCGTTCAGCAAGGTCGACGTCGTGCGGCGCCTCGTCGAGCGGCACGTCGGCGACCAGGTGCTGGTCATCGGGGCCTACCTCGACCAGCTCGACGACCTCGGCCGGCGTCTGGGCGCGCCGGTCATCCAGGGCTCGACCCGCAACAAGGAGCGGGAGCGGCTGTTCGACGCCTTCCGGACCGGAGAGATCTCCCTCCTGGTCGTCTCCAAGGTCGCCAACGTCTCGATCGACCTGCCGGAGGCCGCCGTCGCGATCCAGGTCAGCGGCACGTTCGGCTCCCGGCAGGAGGAGGCGCAGCGACTCGGCCGCGTCCTGCGGCCGAAGGCGGACGGGCGGGGCGCGCACTTCTACACGGTCATCGCCCGGGACACGATCGACCAGGACTACGCCGCCCACCGGCAGCGCTTCCTGGCCGAACAGGGCTACGCCTACACGATCGTCGACAGCGACGCCGTCTGACTCCGTCGTTGTCTCGTACGACGCTACCGCACCTCATTTTGCCTGGCCGGAGAAAACGTAAGAAAGGTTTGATCGTCAGCGGTCCGGTGGACGTCCTGGCTTCCGGTTCCTGGCCGTAGGTAATGAATACCAACCTAGGCCCCGGGGAAGCTGCGGCGACTGATAAGATAGACACCGCGCCGGTTCGCGATGTCCTGGACGGTGTCTATGAGTGTTGTACTGGGAGGGTCTCGGACGATGCTGACGCCGAGGGCGTTCGAATGTATCACCTCGAATCGCAGGCTTCTAAAATCAGGCGGCGTGCCTCTGCTGTAATCGCCACTTCTGATCGCGTAGCTTTCGGTTCCCTGAGGTCATCGAAAAACATTGCAACGGGATCGACCGGTGCCACTGGGACGGGTGCTTGAGCACGTGGCTCCGCTCCCAGCGAGGAGGGCGGTACCGCCGCGACCTTCTGGCCGGCGTCGAAGGTCGCGGCGAGTGTGCGGGCAAGCCGGCTCACCTCGTAGCCCGCTGACTCCAGCGCGGGACGGAAAAGATAGTCGAGCACGGGCGAAAAATGTTCGGAGTGGTAGGCCGAGTGAGCCGGTCTGCTGATAGGCATGATGACAAAACAGGTCTTCACGATCCCGTCGAGCGAGGTCTCCCCATCTGCTTGCCACACACCACGATTCTAGCCAGACCGCCACCGCAACGGACGGGCGACCGCGGGTCGAGGCCGCCGGTGATCGACGACAAATCGCCCGGCTCGGTGGCGTTCCAGGCCGCCCTTCGCGAGGCGGTGCGGCCGAATCACGGCTGGTTACCGAGCAGCCAGACCGTTCTGAGCCAGGCGCCACAGGCCTTTACGGGAGCCGCGCGGACTGACGAGCTCTGCCTCGCCGGCGCGACGTAGCCGCGCTAGTGCCTGCCGGACCTGCTCCTGACTGAGGCCAGAGCGCTCCGCTATTTCGCGGCTGCTTACGGGAGCGGCCGTGAGGTACTGCCGGACGGTCGCCAGCCTGGTCAGTGGCGCGTTGTCCGCCGCTGGCGGGCTGACCTGCCGTCCGGCCGTGGTATCCAGTCGGTACACCGTCTGCCCGCGCTCCCCGTCCTGCATGAGGAGACCGCGATCCCGAAGTTCTCGGAGATGGCCGGTCGCAGTCCTGCTGTCGGCGACGCCGGTTGCCTGCCGGTAGCTGGTGTTCGTGAGTGTCTCGCCCCGCCTGGCCAGAGCCAACGCCGTGAGCTGGGGACTTGTCAACCCGACCACGTTCAGTGTCGACAGCCAGGTGGTAGTTGCCTCATCGATGAGGACGTGGTTGGGGATCGTGGCGGTGAAGGTGGCGATTCTGTCCCGCAGTACTGGAGGTTCCATACCGGCCTCGGTGAGGATCTCACGCATCCGGATGATCCCCGTACCCCGGTTCTCGCACACGGTGCGACCGGGCTCGAGTGGCGCATCCTCCAGGATCTTCATCAGAACGGGATTCCGAGCCGAGGAGGGAGCAGTGCCCAAGCCCAGGTCCTCCACCCGGGCCGGCCCGAAAATACCGCCGGGATTTCGGACCTCGAGCCGGTCCGGGTATAGTTCGACTTGGATCTGCGCTCCCTGTGCGGACGGTGAGTAGTCTCGGTGCGCCAGTGCGTTGACGAGAAGCTCGCGGAGAACCTCTTCTGGATACTCCCACTCGTCGGTCCGGAACAGACCCGAGATTATTGCGCGCCGCTTCATGTGCCGCTTGAGCATCGCGGTCACGTCCCGGACCGCGGTGGGTATTGGCCCATCTATTGATCGGCTGTCGAGAAAACGTTCACCGTGCGGTCCCGTTTTTGCCGGACTGGTGTTTGGAAAGACCGCGACCGTCACGTCCAACTGAGGAAAGTACTGTTGCGGATAGATGCCGAACGTGAGTAGTCCCGCCAGCGTCGGCCGCGGCCCGTCCGGGCCCTCTCGGATTATATTCAGTAGCTGGAGGACGTTGGCGTCGGTTCGGTCTTTGAACGGGGTGCGTTGCGCACGTGCGCGGGAGATGAATTCCGCCAGCCGGTCCGAATCGAGATCATCCTGGGTCGCCTCGGTGACAAGCGCGGAGTCGTGGTGGGCCCCTCGGCGGTTTTCCAGCAGTAGCTGCACCTCGTAGGCGGACAGTTTACGGTCGCCGTCCGCCATACGAACGAAGGAGGAGTCCCACGGAGGGCGGGCGGCAAGATGGCACGGCCGTTGTTCGCGCGGTAGGGGAGCGATGTACGCGGCGAGAACCGTGGCGTCGTCGATCTCGACGAGATCAACCGGCGCCGCGACGGGCGGGTCCATCGCGCGGCACAGAGTGATGAACCGGTCCCGGGTGGACCGTGGTTCTTTCAAGCCCACGGCGGTAAATGACGCCTTCTCGTCCACACCGAGGAGTATCGTTCCGCCATCGGCATTCGCGAAAGCGCTAACCGTCTCGTGCAGGGATTCTGGGAAGCCTCCGCGCGCCTTCTTTATTTCGTAGTGGTAGTTGTCGTCGCCGAGCCGTCTCAGCTGGTCGATGATGCGGCTCACCGTCTCGCGGTCCATCGGCACCTCGTCCGGAGTCCGGTGTCATGGTACCCCTCATGGTACTCGACGGCAGAAGTACCATGACGAGTACCATGATGAGTACCATGAGGCGGCCAGTGACGGGGATCGGCGCGGTATCGGCTCAGCAGCCGGGTTCGCGGCTATCGGCGGGGGCGAAGGACTGGGTGCCGAGGACGCGGACGAGGTCGAGCTGGGCCCGGGCCCCGCTGCCGGGTCGCGGGTAGAGGACGACCAGGGTCTGGCCGGTGACGTCGCTGGTCATCGTCTCGCAGAGCAGGTCGATGAGGCCGACCTGTGGGTGGATGATCCGTTTATGGTCGGCTCGGCGGACGCCGACCTCGTGCTCGGCCCAGCGCCGGGCGAACTCGTCGCTCGCGGCCAGCAGCGCTGACACCAGCGACTCGACGTCCTCGTCGCCCCGGCGGCGGCCGTGGGTGGCCCGCAGGTCGCGGACGTGGGCCCGGGCGTGCTGCTCCCAGTCCTCGCGCGGGAAGCGCTCGCGCATCGCCGGATCAGTGAACCAGCGCCAGGCGACGAACCGGTCCCGGCCCCGGCGGGTGGCTGCGTCATAGCTCAGCGCCACCGACATCGGGTTCTGGGCCAGGGCCTCGCCGAGGTCGGAGACGACGAACGCCGGGGTGTCGGTCAGCCGGTCCAGCACGTGGAGCATCCCGGTCGAGACGTGGGCAGATGTCGACGTCCGGGCCGGTGGGACGTGCCCGGCCAGGTAGAACAGGTGGTCGCGCTCGTCGGCGCTCAGCCGCAGCGCCCGGGCCAGCGCGGTCAGCAGCGGGGGCGACGGACGCGGGCCGCGGCCCTGCTCAAGGCGGGTGTAGTAGTCCGTCGACATCACCGCGAGCGAGGCGACCTCCTCGCGGCGCAGGCCGGGCGTCCGCCGCCGGATCCCGTCGGGCAGCCCGACGTCGGCCGGGCGCAGGCGTTCACGGTGCCGACGCAGGAAGTCGGCCAGAGCAGGTCGGTCCACGACTACCAGATTGCGCCGGGCGCGCGGCCCCAACCAGGGACCGCCGATCCCCCGATCGATCGGTCCTGCTCAGCGGCCCCCCAGCCCGGGCAGGCTGAGGACATGACGACGACGACGAAGCTGACGACGAGAAGGCTCGGCTCGGCCGGGCCGGGCGTGGGCGCCCTCGGGCTGGGCTGCATGGGAATGTCCGGCTCGTACGGCCGGGCCGACGACGACGAGAGCGTGGCGACGATCCTGGCCGCCATCGACGCCGGGATCACCCTGATCGACACCGGCGACTTCTACGGCCACGGCCACAACGAGCTGGTGGTCTGGCGGGCGCTGCGCTCGCTGGACCGGGACGCGGTCTGCCTGAGCGTCAAGTTCGGCGGCCTGCGCGCCCCGGACGGCGCCTTCGAGGGCTTCGACGCCCGGCCGGCGGCGGTGCGCAACTTCCTGGCCTACTCGCTGGTCCGCCTGGGCGTCGACCACATCGACGTCTACCGGCCGGCCCGGCTCGACCCGAACGTCCCGATCGAGGACACCATCGGCGCCATCGCCGAGCAGGTGACGGCGGGGCGCGTCCGGCACATCGGTCTGTCCGAGGTCGGATCGGAGACGATCCGGCGTGCGGCGGCCGTCCACCCGATCGTCGATCTCCAGATCGAGTACTCCGTGCTGTCGCGGGGCATCGAGGACGGCATTTTGGAGACCTGCCGCGAGCTCGGCATCGCGATCACCGCCTACGGCGTGCTCTCGCGCGGCCTGCTGGCCGGGACCGGCCCGTCGAGCGACGCGGGTGACTGGCGCGCGCACAGCCCCCGCTTCACCGGGGACAACCTGGCCCACAACCTGACGCTGGTCGAGCGGCTGGCACCCGTCGCGCGGCGGCGCGGGCTGACCGTTCCCCAGCTGGCCATCGCCTGGGCCGCGGGCCGGGGCGACGACATCATCCCGGTGATCGGGATGCGCACCCGGACCCGGATCGCCGACGCGTTGACGGGAATGGCGGCGACGCTCACGCCCGAGGACTACGCCGAGATCGACGCCGCGGTGCCGTCCGGCGCGGCCGCCGGCGGTCGTTATCCCGAGGCGATGCTGGCCACGATGGACAGCGAGCGCTGACCTGTCGAGAAGGCGCGGGACATCCCGCGGCCTCCCGGCACGCGGCTCCGGTCAGGCCCAGTCAGGCCGGGTTGGGCGGTCAGGCCGGGTTGGGCGGTCAGGCCGGGTTGGGCGGTCAGGCCGGGTCGGGCCCAGTCAGGCCGGGTCGGGCGGGTCGACCAGGTCGGTCGGCACAATCGTGATCGGCACCGGGATGGTGAGGCTGAGCCGGGCCGAGCCGGTGGTGGAACGCACCGCCACCATCCCGCCGTCCCGCTGCTCGAACACCTCGACCATCGGCCCGTCGGTGTCGATCAGCCAGCAGGCTTGGATCCCCAGCGACCGATACAGGTCGATCTTGTAGGTACGGTCGAACCGGCCGTCGGCCCGCTCGGCGACCTCGATGACCAGCCGCGGGACAGTGGTGACGATGGGTGACACCCGGTCGTCCGGCGTGAGCGGCTCGTCCCGCGCGCCCTCGTCGGTGGCCGGTCGGTCCACGACCATGATGTCGGGCGCCAGGTCGACGGCGTCACCGAGGCGCAGCCGTGCCCCGAGCGTCAGGACGTCGAGGTCGTCGGGCGCGGCCTCCCGGAGCATCACCGCCAGCCGCTGGGTGACCCGGGTCTCCAGCGGGGTCGGCCAGGACCGCACGACGCACAGGCCGTCGGCGAGCTCGACACGCGGGTCGTCAAGGCCGGCCTCGACGGCCTTGGCGACGGTCACGGGCGGCGCGGGCAGGGTCAGCGTCGGACCCGACCGGCGCGCACGGGTGGAACTGCTGGGCGCGATCACTCCGCTATCGTGCCCCGCGTCCGCCGCGCTGTCGAAGTGGACCGGAGGCGGCGGCCCGTAACGGGCTACGACAGCCCTGGTGAAGCAGGCCTAGTTGAAACCGCGCGAGTCCTGCTTGAGCGCCGTGTCGATGGTCAGCGCGGCCGCGACGACCAGGCTCAGCAGCGGGTCGGCCAGCGGGCGGTGGATCTGGACGACGTAGTTGTCGGCGCTGGTGAACAGTGTGCGGGCCAAGCCCTCCCACGTCTTGGTGACCCGGGCGACCTCGGTGTCGGTGTGGTCGACCAGGGAGAAGTTCCAGGCCCGCCAGTTCTCCGCCTTGAGCATGCCGATCTGCTGCTCGCCGGCCATCAGGGCAAAATTGATCTTACCGAACACGTTGCGCTGGACCAGTGAGCCGATCTCGGCGCCATCCGGGCGGGTCACCACGACCCGCGACTTGAAGACCTTGGCCGGTCGGGTCAGCAGCATCTGGACCACGCCGGCGCGGTCGCGGACCTCTAGGCGGTGAGTGAGGAACTGGTCCCAGGACGTCAGCGCGCGCACGGCCTTCTTGACCGCGCCCTGGCCGACCTCGACGACCGAGCCGATCTGGTTGCCCTGCTGGTCGAAGACGGCGTACTCGTTGGTCAGCTCGATGAGCTTGGTCTTCTGGTTGACGACGAGGACCGGCTCGGTGAACAGCGATCCGGTGCCGGCGCTCTGCGAGTGGACGCCGGCCTCCTCGCGGACCTGGCGCTGGATGCGGTCCGGGGTGTAGTTCGTCCGGACCGGGTCAGGCGCGTAGCCCTGAGCCGTCCCCCAACCCGGCTGGGGACCCTGAGGACCGTGGGGACCGCTCTGAGGCGGCGGCGGCCCCGGCTGCTGGAACGGGGCGTCCTGGGTCTGGTCCGTCCACTGGGCGCCGTCCCAGTAGCGCAGGCCGTGCTGGCCGGACGGGTCGGGATGCCATCCGGGCGGCGGCAGTGTCTGGGCCATCGGACCTCTCCTTTTCCGGGCCCGCGCCCACGCGAATCGCGAACCGGACGGTCCACAGTATGCCGACTTTGTCGCCCGTCGGGGGCCCGACCCGTCGTCCGGCGGCCGACAGCGGCCGACACCGGCCGACAGCGGCCGACACCGGCCGACAGCGGCGGCGGTGAACAGTGCCGGAACACGCGACGGGGGCGGTCCCGATGAGGACCGCCCCCGCGTGCATCACGTCACCGCCGGTTGATCAGGCCGCCGGGGCGCGATGGGACGTGCTCACAGCATGGTGCTCACGAGGCTGGACTCAGAAGTCCATCTCGCCGCCGCCACCCGGCATGGCCGGGGCCTTCTCCTTCTCCGGCTTGTCGGCGATGACGGCCTCGGTGGTGAGGAAGAGGCCGGCGATCGACGCGGCGTTCTGCAGCGCCGAGCGGGTGACCTTCGCCGGGTCGATGATGCCGGAGGCGATCAGGTCGACGTACTCGCCGGTCGCCGCGTTGAGGCCGTGGCCGGTCGGGAGGTTGCGCACCTTCTCGACCACGACGCCGCCCTCGAGACCGCTGTTGAAGGCGATCTGCTTGATCGGCGCCTCGAGCGCGAGGCGGACGATGTTGGCGCCGGTCGCCTCGTCGCCCGAGAGGTCGAGCTTGTCGAAGGCGGTGGCGGACGCCTGGAGCAGAGCGACGCCACCACCGGCGACGATGCCCTCCTCGACGGCGGCCTTGGCGTTGGACACCGCGT
>Ga0207710_10000122_pt1 | contig 94509 bp, 88 predicted proteins | sample KBSS24metaG_FD_184400 | JGI IMG/M metagenome (GOLD analysis project Ga0207710, IMG submission 184400) | Switchgrass rhizosphere microbial communities from Kellogg Biological Station, Michigan, USA - KBS S2-4 metaG (SPAdes) (version 2) | ecosystem: Host-associated > Plants > Roots > Rhizosphere...
TTTCTAAAGAAGAAGGTGGTCGTCATACTCCATTCCTTAACGGCTACCGTCCACAGTTCTACTTCCGTACAACTGACGTAACTGGCGCAATCCAATTACAAGACGGCGTTGAAATGGTTATGCCAGGCGACAACGTTGAAATGTCAGTAGAATTAATCCACCCAATCGCAATGGACCCAGGTCTACGTTTTGCGATCCGTGAAGGTGGTCGTACTGTAGGTGCTGGTGTTGTTGCGAAAGTAACTGCATAATCACTTTCAGTGAAAAAAAGCGCTCTTTTTAGAGCGCTTTTTTTATATTTAATTGTCTAACAATCACTATAAAAGCTGGCCTTAACTGATATTTCAATGTCCTTATTTACCCTTAATCCTTTTTATGAAATTTGTAAGATAAGAATCAAGAAAACGAACAATAAAGTTTGAGTAACTAGAGTTACTTACTAAGGAGCTTTGGGTATGAATGCTAAAGTGAATATTACTAATCGTGCAGGGGCAAGCTTTCCTGTACGTCGTATGAACTTTGACTTTAATGATGTACCAGAATATTGGATGAATGGTTCTGCTGGACTCACACATTTTATGACAGCATTGTCGGCTTTGTTTCCGGCAGGTGAAAAATTCTTCATAGATAGTGTACGTGCTGTACGTTATCACCCATCTATTAAAGATGATGAAGTATTGCAAAAAGAGATTAGTGCCTTCATTGGGCAAGAAGCCATGCATACTCAAGAGCATGTAAATTTTAATGCTTCTGCTCAAAAGTTTGGTCACGATGTAGAAACATTAGAGAAGTTTACCGATACGGCAATTCAAACAGCAATTAAAGCTTTTGTAAAAATTGTTAAACCTTTCGGTATGACCAAAGAAATGGTTGACCTAACAGCTACAACAGCACTTGAACATTTTACGGCTACTATAGCTTCACAGTTATTAGTTAATAAACATATTCAAGAGTTGATGACAGACGAAACCATGTCAACCATGTGGTATTGGCATGCTATCGAAGAGAATGAACATAAAGCCGTAGCTTTTGACGTGTACGAAGGTGTATTCGGTAAGGGGGTAAAAGCTTATGCATTACGTACAAGTTCACTAGTATTTGCGATGACTTTGATTTTCTTAATTCAGTCTTCTTTTGTGCTTCGTCTATTAAAGCACGATAAAAAGTTAAATCTGGATGAGCTATCGGTGATTTATAAATACGCATATAGCCCATCGAAAGGTATTATTACTGGTATGGCTAAAGAAATGCTGGCTTACTTTAAGCCTGGTTTTCATCCAAATGATTTGGATACAGTAGGTCTATTAAAAACATGGAAAGCAAAATTAGGTTTGTAATTTAAATCTATGTTGATTTGAAAGGGCTCATTAGTAGCCCTTTTTTCTTTTTAAGTATTAAGTACTAACCATAAAATTAGCAGGTCTATGCACCTTTATGGGTTATTAATGACCTCATCTGATATTTCTCTGTCCTCATCTGCACTTAATTGGCACATTGAAAGACGTATGATTATAAATATTAAGAAAATAAATAAAGTTATATGTGAATTAGCTATTCACTTAAAAGGAGTCTGAGATGAATGCTAAGGTAAATATTTCAAATCGTGCTGGTGCTAGTTTTCCTGTGCGTCGTATGGACTTTGAATTTGCTGAGGTCCCTCGCTATTGGGCGAATTATGATGCAGGATTAACTCATTTTATGACAGCATTATCAGCTCTTTTCCCAGAGGGTGAGCAGTTCTTTGTAAATAGTACACGTGCTGTTCGAAATGATCCAAAACTTGCAGATCCTGATCTTCAAAAAGAAATTAGCGCTTTTATTGGTCAAGAAGCAATGCATTCAAAAGAACATCTTGCCTTCAATGCTTCAGCACAGGCTTATGGATATGATGTTCGTCATATGGAAAAGCAAACAGGAAAAGTAATTAAGGTAGGTACAGCTGTTGTAACTAAATTAATGAAACCTTTTGGCTACACCAAAGAAATGATTGATTTGACTGGAACATGTGCTCTAGAACATTTTACATCGACCATTGCAGCTGAACTTTTACAAAATCCTGAAATTCAGGCAATGTTCCAGGATGACACGATGTATCATTTGTGGATGTGGCATGCCGTAGAAGAAAATGAGCATAAGGCTGTGGCATTTGATGTATATACAAGCATGTACGGACAAGGGCCAAAAGCTTATTTCATGCGTTCAACAGCTCTAATTATTGCAATGGCATTAATTTTTGCAACTCAGACACATTTTACTGCCAAGCTATTAAAAACCGATGGAAAGTTAACATGGAAAGATACGAAGTACATGCTTAAGTTTATGTATGGTCGTAAAGGTTTTATGACTCGTCAAATTCCAGAGTTACTTGATTTTTTAAGACCAAAATTTCATCCAAATGATTCTGATACTACAGCGCTGTTAGCAACTTGGCGTGAAAAACTAGGTCTCTAAAAAAGATGATAAAAAAGGGCAATTTAATTGTCCTTTTTTTTACTCGTTTTTTCTTGTGAAGTTTTTATAATACGCATTACTTTAGAACTTTGATTGTGCTGAACCCCATGATTCGTATTATGCAAAACACTGATGTTGATATTGTTGTACAAATCGAAAAATCAGTGCAAACACACCCATGGTCAAGACAGCAATTTGTAGAATCTTTGAATTCTTATCAATGCACTGTCATTGAGTCACAAAATAGAGTCGTTGGGTTTTGTATTTTACAACCAGTATTAGATGAAGCAAATTTATTGCTCATGGCAGTTGATCCTAAAGTGCAAGGTCAGGGCTTAGGATATGAGTTATTAAATGCATCAATTGATCAATTAAAAAATCAGCCAGTACAAATATTTTTAGAAGTTCGTGAAAGTAATAAAGCCGCTATCGGTTTATATGAAAAAACAGGTTTTCACCAAATCGACCTTCGTCGAAATTATTATCCTACCTCAGAAGGCGGGCGGGAACATGCTGTCATTATGGTAAAAACCTGTACCGATGATTTTGCATCGTTATTCTGATTTCGATCTGATCGCATTTCATAAGAAGGTAGGATCAAAATTATTTAATAATTAAATTATTCCATTCAGAAGGTAATGTTGTCATAAGCGATGTACCTAGGTGTTGAATTTCTTCTGGTGATAAGGATCTGTTTAAACGGCGCCATTGTCCATCTAGTAAAAGTTCTAAAGGGGTATATTGAGATTTATAATTCATTTTGGCTGAATGCGGCACCCAATAACCTAAGTAAAGATATTCTAAACCAAGCGATTTAACATATTCGATTTGGTTAAGAATAGAGTACACACCAAGTGATCTGCGATGCTCATCTGGATCAAAGAAAGTATAGACTGCAGACAGCCCATCATCCATTAGATCGCAGGTAGACACACTGATTAAACGGTTATCTTTCCAAAGCTCAAGGAAAAAGCTATCTGTACAACTATGTACTAAAAACTTTTCAAACTGATCTAAGCTAGGTGGAAACATATCTCCATCAGCATGACGTTCATTAATATAGCGTTCATATAAATCATAATGAATCTGTGCTGCTTGTTGAGTAGGCAAAACAGTCATGGTCAGATCTTGATTTCGTTTCCACGCTTTTTTTTGCATTCCGTTCATTTGAAAATCGGCAACTGGAACACGACAAGACAAACATTGTCTACATAAATGGCATTCAGGGCGATAAACGAAGTCACCGCTACGACGAAATCCTAAACGAGAAAGTTCTGAAAGAGTGACCACATCAATCCGATGAATAGGGTCTAAAAACACCATGCGCGCCGATTTATTTTCTAGGTAGCTGCAATCATGAGGTGGAGTAATATAATACTGCAAATCATTTAAAAGGGACTTCGGGTGATATGATTTCATGATTGGTCCCTCCTGTTATCATTCCATTAATTTTGCATCTAATGCTATTGTTTTACTTGAAAATACACCTTCTTGATACTTTTTCCAATTGATAGAAGGGTGAATAATTACATCTTGTAACGATTTTAAGTAGTCTTGACGAGAAAGTGTACAAGCTCCTAAGCTAATTAAGTGGCTATTTACAAGTTGACAGTCTACCCAAGGGAGCTGATTTTCTTGTCCAATCAGCATTAATGTATAAAAAGCCATTTTTGAAACATCAGTTTCATTACTAAACATTGATTCACCGAAGCATCCTTTGCCAATCGTAATGCCATACAAACCTCCAACAAGTTTGCCTTGTTCCCAGACTTCTACACTATATCCATAGCCTGCATTAAACATCTCACAGTAGCCCTGAATAATATCTTCACTAATCCAAGTTTCGTCTGCATAAGTTCTTGGTAGAGAACATGAGCGAATCACTTGTTCAAAAGCCCGATTAACCGTAATGGCATAGTCATATTTTTTCATGTTTCTAAGTAATGACTTGCTTGGCTTGTAATTTTGAGGGTAGATGACACAACGAGGTTCTGGACTCCACCAACAAATGGGCTCATCTTCATTGAACCATGGGAATAGTCCATGAGTGTATGCTTCATATAGAGTAGAAGGGGAGAGGTCAGCTCCAATACAAATTAAACCATGACCATCAGGGTCGGCTTCAATGGGGTCTGGAAAAATGAATTGAGAAAGTGGAAGTGTATTCATAAAAATAAAATAAGATGGGCTTTAAGGTTATGCTATAAAAATTAATATATGTCAGCTAGTCATTATTCAAAAAAAACAGCCGTTATAAGAACGGCTGTTTCTAAACTATAGAAATCTATTTTTTAAAGATTATCTAGATATTTTTCAGCATCAAGTGCAGCCATACAACCTGAACCAGCAGAAGTAATGGCTTGACGATAAATACTGTCAGCAACGTCACCAGCAGCAAAAACACCAGCTACAGAAGTCGCTGTTGCATTACCAGAAGTGCCGCTTTGCACTTGAATATAGCCATCACGTAAGTTTAATTGGCCGTCAAACATTCCAGTATTTGGTTTATGACCAATCGCAACGAATAAACCATGAACTTCTACGTCTTGCTTAGTGTCATCTTGAGTTGATTTAAGGCGAACACTTGTTACGCCAGTATTGTCACCCAATACTTCTTCAACTTCATGATTCCAGATAATGCTGATTTTGCCTTCTTTTTCTTTGGCAAATAAATGATCTTGCAAAATCTTTTCAGAACGTAAGCTATCACGGCGGTGTACTAACGTTACATGTGAAGCAATATTTGATAAATAAAGCGCTTCTTCAACAGCAGTGTTACCACCACCTACAACCATTACTTTTTGGTTTTTGTAGAAGAAACCATCACATGTTGCACATGCACTTACGCCTTGTCCCATAAAGTTTTGTTCAGACTCTAGGCCAAGGTATTGAGCTGTAGCACCAGTTGCAATAATTAAAGCATCACATGTGTACTCTTCCATATCACCTTTAAGAACAAAAGGACGTACATTTAAGTCCACTTCGTTAATATGGTCATAGACGAGTTCTGTACCAAAGCGTTCAGCATGTGCTTGCATACGATCCATTAATGCAGGACCTGTTAAACCTTCAGGATCGCCCGGCCAGTTGTCAACTTCGGTTGTTGTTGTAAGTTGCCCACCTAGCTGTAAACCTGCAATCAAAGTAGGTTTAAGGTTTGCACGTGCTGCATAAACAGCTGCACTATAGCCCGCAGGGCCAGAACCGAGAATAATTAACCGAGAATGACGAACACTCATTGAGGGTATCCTTATTTATTTCGAGAATTTTGAAAATTATACGTGAATTTGTCGATCAATAGCGTGAAATCAATGTGGATAATATTGATCAGGTCAATCGAATTAAGTTATATAACAATATAGAAGTGCCTCATGTTAACAACAACTGTAAAGAATCATGCACCTTTTTTGTAAGAACAGGTGCATAATATAAAGTTCATTCGTTGAAGATCTAAAATGTAGTTCTTCACATCTCTAAACCAATAATTAAATGGGTTACAGGACAGTATATGACTGCGGTGTCGAGTGTTTATGCACAGCGCTTATTGATGACATTATTCTTGGTTTCTTTTGGCATTTATATGTTTCTGGCGACAGTAACGTATACACCATTTGACCCAGGCTGGATGCATATTTCCAGTGATACTCAGCAAGTATCCAATGCAAGTGGTATTGCCGGTGCATGGATTGCAGATTTGCTGTTTGGTTTTTTAGGTTGGGCAAGTTTGCTTATTCCAATTTTCCTTTTTATTGAAGCAATTCAGGTGTGGTGGCCACGTAGTTTTCTAAACCGCCCATTTCGTTATGCTGCACAATTCTTTTTAATTTTGGTTGTGTCTAGCCTGCTTTATTTACACTGGAATGTACCAGCAGATACTTTAGATAATGCAGCTGGGGGAATTATTGGTTATGAGTTAGGTCAGAGCCTATCTCAATTGCTCACAATTTACGGTGCGACTTTATTTTTACTGGTTTTCGGAGTGGTCTTGTTTACTCTTGCATTTGGGGTGCAATGGAGTAAAACATGGGTTACGCTCAAAGCGACACCAAGTTATTTACAAGATTTATTTTATAAAAATGTATCACCGAACGAATCGGATTATGATTTAACAACTCAGCCTGCTCAAAAAAATGCAGCAGTTAAAGTTGCACAAAACGCTGAGGCGAATGCTTCAGATGAAAAAGAAGCACTAGTTCAATCTGAATCTACTCAATCACAACCTACAGCAACACGACATGATGCGGTTGCTGAGCGTCTATTTGCAGATGTGTTAGCGAAAGAGCAGAGCAGACCTGAACCTGTAGCAGATGCACCAGTTGCAAATACTCAAAACTTTGAACATACGCTTGAGCAAGCCCATAAGCTTGAAAAAGATAGCCAACGTTTAGTCGCTACGGGTGAAGTATGGCGTGCTTTACAACGTGATGATGCGAGTCATAAGCAAGAAATTGATGCGCTTTTAAGAGCAGCTGATGATTCAACAGAACGAGCTCCTGCTCATGAGCAATTCCAGCAAACCATTTCTCAAGTTCATCAAACTCAACCTACAGCCAAACAAGACTTACATGGTCTTGATTGGAATGACGATGAGATTTTTGATGAATTGCTCGCTGCGGTTCCAAACAGCAAAACTGCAACAGATCTGCATACACCATTTGTTCAAGATCAACATTTAGAAGCAGAACCTACTTCTCAATCGGTAAATATTGCGAAAGAAACTTCTTCACCTTTATCGAATGTAAATCAGTCACCTAAAAATTTAGCAAATGAACAAGTTTTTGAAGACTTTGATGATTTATTAATAGATGAAGATGTTGCGCCAGCAGAACCTCTCAGAGCAAGTAGTTATGCTCAGTCTTCAGCATTTGTAAAAGCTCCTATTCAAACGACAATTCAGGCCGATAAACTTTCAAAAGAAGAGTTTATTGAGGCTTGGCAGGAAACCGCAGGGAAACCTCAGGAAAATCCTGATATTGATGAAGACGATTTCGATTTAGATGCGCCATTAACAGATGCAGCTGGTCGACCAATGTCTCGTGCAATGCAGGTTGCCAAGAAGCGTTTAGATTTACCAACATTACCTGGCCTTGAGCTGCTCGATAATGTTGATCCAAATAAGAAAGTTAACTTTACTGAAGAGCAGCTTTCGCGTTTATCTGAATTGCTGGAAATTAAGTTACAAGAATTTAATGTTAAGGCTCAAGTGGTTGAAGCTCAGCCAGGGCCAGTAGTAACTCGTTTTGAATTAGATTTGGCACCGGGTGTTAAGGCATCTAAGGTAACGAATATCTCACGTGACTTAGCTCGCTCAATGTCGATGGCATCTGTCCGTGTAGTGGAAGTAATTCCTGGTAAACCATATATTGGTATTGAAGTGCCAAACAGTGCTCGTGAAATGGTGCGTTTGATTGAGCTATTGGAAACGCCAACCTATCGAGATCCAAGTGCATTAATCAGTATGGCAATGGGTAAAGATATTTCAGGTAACCCAGTATTAACCGATTTAGCGAAAGCACCGCACATGTTAGTTGCAGGTACGACAGGTTCTGGTAAATCGGTTGCGGTAAACTCGATGATTTTATCGATGTTACTTAAATATACGCCAGACCAGCTACGTTTGATTTTAATCGATCCGAAACAGCTAGAACTTGCAAACTATAATGATATTCCACATTTATTAACCCCAGTCGTCACTGACATGAAAGATGCTGTAAGTGCATTGAACTGGTGTGTGAATGAAATGGAACGTCGTTATAAGCTGATGTCATTCTTAAAGATTCGTAAATTAAGTGACTACAACCGTAAAGTTGAAGAAGCAATTGCGAATGGTGAAGATTTAATTGATCCAACTTGGAAACCAAGTGATTCGGCGACACAGGAACGTGCACCTCGTTTAACACCGTTGCCATCTATTGTAATTGTGGCAGATGAGTTTGCCGACATGATTATGCAGGTGGGTAAAAAAGCAGAAGAAATGATTACTCGTTTAGCGCAAAAATCTCGTGCTGCTGGTATTCATTTATTACTTGCGACTCAACGTCCGTCTGTTGATGTGATCACCGGTTTAATTAAAGCCAATATTCCAACGCGTGTGGCATTACGTGTAAATAGTAAAATTGACTCGCGTACTATTTTGGATGCTGGGGGCGCCGAAGACTTGTTAGGTCATGGTGATATGCTGTTCTTAGGACCAGGTAAAATCGAACCTGAGCGTGTGCATGGTGCATTCATTAGCGATGATGAAGTAAACCGCATTTGTGATGCATGGCGTGAACGTGGCGAGCCAGATTATGTCGATGAAATCTTGACTCCATTTGACGAAGAACCGACTTCACGTGGTTTTGAAGAGGGTGAGGGTGGTTCTGACCGTGATGCACTTTATGACCAGTGTGTTTCATTTGTTTTAGAAACCCGCAAGGCTTCTACATCATCACTACAACGCAAATTTAGCCTTGGTTATAACCGTGCTGCCCGTATCATCGACCAAATGGAAGAGAATGGTATTGTGAGCGCAATGGGACCGAATGGTAAGCGAGATATTTTAGTTTAATATGAATTGACTAAAAGCCTCTACGGAGGCTTTTTTTATGAGTGAAATAAAATGAATACACCCTTTAAATAGCTTAGATATTTTATCGTATAGTAAAAAATGGTAATGTATTTTTCCTAAATAAATAACAATGAAACAGATTAGGAGAAAACATGTTACTTGCTCTGATTACTTTAGCTTTTATTCATTTCTGTGCGCTGATTACTCCCGGCCCTGATTTTTTTCTAGTATCTCAAACAGCGATTAGTCGATCACGTAAAGACGCTATGTTAGTGGTTGCTGGTATAACGGCAGGTGTGATGTTTTGGGCTTGTTTGGCACTGATGGGATTAAACCTTATTTTTGAAAAAATGGCTTGGTTAAAACAAGGATTGCTGATTGCCGGTGGCTTATATTTATGTTGGTTAGGCTATCAGATGTTGCGTTCGGCATTTTCAAAAAATCAGCAAGAAGATGATGTTGCTGTAGAGCTGCCAAAAGCACCTTACTTATTTTTTATTAAAGGTCTTATCACAAATCTATCAAATCCTAAAGCCGTTATTTATTTTGGTAGTGTTTTCTCTTTGTTTTTAGCCAATCCTCAACTTGATCAGGTTCATTGGCTACTCTTTATTATTGTCACGGTTGAAACGATTTTATGGTTCTGCTTCGTGACTTTTATTTTCTCGTTACCAAGTTTTAGATCAGCTTATCGTAATTTTTCAAAATGGATTGATGGTATTTCAGGTGGCATTTTTACTGTATTTGGTATTTTCCTGATTGGCAATCGATAAATTTAGGTAAGAAAAAAGCCTCTTGACGAGGCTTTTTATTTTTAAGCAAACTTTGCTAGTACTTCTAAAAATGGTGCCGATTGACGCGGAAATTTGGCAATCACATCATGGATGCGTTGGCCTTCAGGGTCTTTGGCATTAATATCGCGTCCGTCCGCAATAAATTGAGTCAAAAGACGTTCATAGTCTGTTGGACGCATATGTTTAAATGCATGGTAGAGCACATGAAAATCTGCGTTCACACCCGCTGGCGGAAGTTGGTTGAGGTAGGCAAAAACACGCTCATCGGACCATTCTTCATTGAAAGTTGCTGGCTGTGATAATGCCATGACAATCTCCTCAGTTTTAAAAAAGGCAAAATAACTTGCGTTATTTTGCCTTGATTCTGTTTTATTGAATAGTCAGAAATAGAATTATCGTTCTTCAGGTAAATTGATATTCATTTCTAACATTTCAATATTTGCTTCAGAGCGAACCTGCATTTGGATATGCTGTTCACCTACGCCACTCACATAACGACTAACCACTTGCATGATTTCTTTCTTCATTTGGTCAATCTTGTCTTGGCTTAAACGGCGGCCTAAACCTTGTTCAGAAGCTACAATAACTTTCAAACGATCTTTGGCAGTTTGAGCACTTGATGGCTTTTCGTCACTGCTAAATAATTTACTCCAGAATCCTGCCATAACTATGCTCCAAATAGTCGTGCTAACCAGCCTTTAGGTTGAGCTGTGATGTGTCGATAAGGACGGTCTTCGCCAAGAAAGCGTGCAACCAAATCATCATAACCCTGACCAGCTTTAGTTTCTGAATATAGAATTACTGGCTTACCCTCATTTGATGCTTGTAATACACTTGGACATTCTGGAATAACACCTAATGTCGGTACGCGCAAAATATCTTTAGAAATATCGTCGATTGTTAGCATTTCCTGACGGTCAGCACGTTCAGGGTTAAAACGAGTAATACATAAATGTTTACGTATACGTCCTTCGTTTTGTTCAACTTTTTTGGTTTTGCTATCTAACATACCAATAATGCGGTCAGAGTCACGTACTGAAGAGATTTCAGGGTTCGTTACAATGATTGCTTCATCTGCATGATACATGGCTAAAATCGCACCACGTTCAATACCAGCAGGTGAGTCACAGATAATATAATCAAACTCTTGAGCTAGCTCATCAATAACACGAGCAACACCTTCGTCGCTCAACGCATCTTTATCACGTGTTTGTGAAGCCGGTAAAATATAAAGGTTTTCGATATCTTTATCGCGAATAAGGGCTTGCTGCAGACGTGCTTCGTTGTTAATAACATTGACAAAATCATAAACAACACGACGCTCACAACCCATAATCAAATCAAGGTTACGTAAGCCTACATCAAAATCAATCACAACAGTTTTATGACCACGAAGGGCTAAACCTGTTGCAAAAGATGCGCTCGTTGTAGTTTTACCTACACCACCTTTGCCTGATGTTACGACAACAATTTTGGCCACCGAATCCACTCCTATTATGGTCATACACCCTTAAAAGGGCTGTTTTTTGGTGATTTGCTTAATAAATTAAAGTTCAATCGCTTCAAATTCAAGCTCTTGCTTTTCATTTAAATAAATATGTACTGGCTTTTTTACCACATGTTTAGGGATATCATCTGCGACACAATACGTTCCGGCAATGGAAACGAGCTCAGCCTCTAAAGATTGGCAAAAAATGCGTGCAGCTGCGTGCCCGCCCGCACCAGCAATGACTCTACCACGAACTGTGCCATAAATATGTATATTTCCTGATGCAATCACTTCAGAACCACTATTCATGCCAGCTTTTAAAATAATATCGCCGTTATCTTGTACGAGGGATTGGCCTGTCCGCAAAATTTCATCATGATAAGAGGTAATATGAGCAACCGCTATCTTGTTTAGTGGTTTTTTTGTTTCTGCTGAAGACGAGGCAGGAGAGGTAGCAGGTTTTTCTACAATAGCCACTTGCTCTGTTGTGGCTTTAATACGCTGTAATGGCTGATCTGCCGGTAAAACAGGGAATTGAATAGCGCGAGCCTCATTTCCTAAAATACCGTCGATTACCGCCATAGGTTGCAGCCCTAAGCTCACCAGAAGTTGAATTAATGCAATTAACTCTTGCTCAACTGTACTGTCAATAATCACTAAAGTTCCCTGATAGGAACCTTCATTTAGAATATTTGATAATTGCTGGCGGATCACATCATGATCATTGGTATCGAAGGTTATCCTGCTAAAGTTAACCATTCTGCCGGTAATCCGGATATCAGCCATAAGTCTTCCTTCAAGGCGTTAAAACGAGCTGTAATATCGTTAAGTTTATTGTAAATAGAGCAAATGCTAGAACAATTCGTGCTAATTCTCTAGCGAGATTCATAAAAAATTAAGTAAATGCTTATTCTTTGATTCGATCATGCTCCGAAAGCGTTTGTTGCCACTGTTTGACTTTAACTTGTTTGCGAATTGCTTCAAGGCTTTCGAATACGACAGATTCAACAAGCTGCTCAAGCTGACGATTATTAATATTTATTTCACTCACTTTTTGAGAAATTAATTGATAAGTCGGATTTGGGCTGTTTGGTGACCCCTTAATTAAGGGCTCAATTAAACCTGCACTAATATTTTCACCTAATCTTTGGCCAATACTTTGAATTTGCTGTTCAATGCGACCACCGACTAAAGGAATCAAGCGTAATAACTGAGTTAATTCAGGAGTATTCTCTATAGCCTGATCTACAATTTTCCCAACGCCTTTTGTAATTGCTGGTTTTTGTTCTTTTAAAGCAGTGGCTAAAGACTCTTGCAATAACGCTGTTAGAGCGATGGTAAATTGCTCACGATGATGATTAACCAAGTCGTGAATAATCTGTTTATGACTAGAACTGGTTTCAAGTTCATTTTTAATACCATCAATCACCGTAATAACGACACGGTCAGATAACTCTTCCATAACAACGCGATAATAAAATAAACCCGTCTTTCGCCAGCTTTCAGGAATAACATAAAAGCCTAGCTCATGTAAGCGATAGGCAATAATACCTGCGCGAAATAGACGTAAAAAACGAAGCTGCGGAATAATCGCTAAAATTTCATACCAGTGAATAAATGGGAAAAAGAACCAGCGCTTATGATGGTGGTAAATAATCGCAATGCCCCAGCGAACAAGCAACTCAACAATCAAAAAACCAATAAACCATGCTTCTGATGTGATTACCCATGGGTGTAGGGAATTACGATAAAAGCTCAACACTTGGGGCAAATGGATATGTTCAAAGAACCATGCCCCAATACTACTCATTAAAAAGAAATTTGTAGCAAGACAGAACAGGTTGAAAATGATAATAAACACCATAAAGATGTCATAGATCAAAAACAGCTTAAACGAGAGGCTGCTTGGATCTACCTGATGATATTTTGTTTTTTTCCCAGAACTGTTTTGCATAATAACTGATGCTTTCTTAAATATTCGTAGTGGTATATTGAGATTTCATTTGCTCAATAAGCTGATCTTTTTCGGTCCAGACTTCATGAACCCATTGTTGGAAACGTTCACGGTAAACCGTGTCATCTTCATAGTTTCCCCCAAGAACCCAGCTAGGAATTTCAATTTTACGCAAATTTACAGCAATCTTTGAAACGTCTCCAAGCCAGAAATCACTATATCCGGGTACGCCATCAGGATAGACAATCGTCATATCAACCAAGGCATCAATTTTGTCACCCAAAATGTTTAATGCAAGTGCTAAGCCACCTGCTTTAGGTTTCAGCAAATGCTTATAAGGGGAATTTTGCTGGTCATGTTTTTCTTGGGTAAAACGAGTACCTTCTAAATAATTCAATAATGTAAAGGGTTGACTTAAAAGCTGCTCGCAGGCTTTACGTGCTTCCATCATGTCACGGTCTTTAAGCTCAGGATTCTTTGCAACCTGTTCTTTGCTGTGACGTTTCATCATTGGGAAGCCTAGAATTTTAAATGCTTGTCCAACGAAAGGAATAAAGATGAGTTCCCACTTCGTAAAAAAACGGGTGAGGGGCATGCGGGTTAAACCGAAATATTGGTTTACTGTCGTATCTACCCAACTTTGATGATTGCAGGTCATTAAATAGCGACCTTGCATATTTAGATCAAGTCCTTCGTCAATTGTGATTTCCCATTTTAGATTGGGTAGGACATGATCAATTAACCAATTATTTACGCCTAACCAACTATTTGTAATTTGAATGTTGGTTTCATCAACTTTTGATGATTTTTTTAAGAGTTTTGTCAGACCTAATGCCAAAACAGGGGGACCATGAAAAAAAGTACTTCCTGTAATGACTGTACCTACAGTGAGTCCACGTGTAATTTTTTTTAGCGTAGATTGCTTATTGGGTGCAGTTGACATATAAATGACCCCGAATGTCCAAAATTCATAGAAAAGTTATTTAACTATAACTATCGTAATATGAAATACAACGACATCTTAGACAACAATGAAGAAATTGTGATGAGCTAGCATCTGAAAGTGCATCAAAATATTACAAAAAAATAACTAAACTGTTTATTATTAACAAAATATCAATGTTTTATACTTCCTTTTTGTATCATTATTCATCCAGACAACAAAACACACAAAGTGAGGAGGCATGCAATGCGTGCATTAGTTATTTCAACAGTGGTAGGGGCAGCAGTAGTACTATCTGGTTGTCAAACGACAGGTAATAATCTTGGTGGCGTTGAATACGATAAAACCGCATTAGGTACTTTGATCGGGGCAGCAGCTGGTTACGGTATTTCTAAATCAAATGCGAACTCTAGCCGTCAAAATAACCGTGCTGCGGCAATTGGTGCAGTTCTTGGTGCCGCTGGTGGTGTATACCTTGACCAGAAAGAGAAAAAATTACGTCAACAAATGGCGGGTACTGGTGTAGACGTTGGCCGTAATCCAGATGGTTCTGTTCAATTGATTATGCCTGGTAGCATTACTTTTGATACAAACAAATCAAACATCAAGCCAAACTTCTATTCAACTTTGGACAAAGTAGCTCAGACATTGGCTGAAGATAACAAGAGCGCGATTTTAGTTACTGGTTATACAGATAACACAGGTAACGACTCGATCAATATTCCATTGTCAAATAGTCGTGCAGTTGCTGTTAAAAACTATTTAGTAAATAAAGGCCTTTCATCAAGCCGAGTTAATGCTGAAGGACAAGGTTCTTCTAACCCGATCGCAGATAACTCAACTGCATCTGGTCGTGAACAAAACCGTCGTGTAGAAATCAGCATCTATGCTAAACAATAAGATTTAAATTATTGTATTAAAACCACCTTCGGGTGGTTTTTTTATGGGCTGTGAACAATAAATAACCACGACAAACTGCGGCGCATAAATTGCATTATTAGACATCATTTATACATATCCTTAGATTTACTATTGGGTTTCTAAAACAGAGATGACTATAATCATGCTCGAAAAATTAAGAGGTAATACACGATGTCATCTGCCAGTCAATTGAACAACAAGCAAGAAGAAGCCATGAAATATACTCAAGGCCCTTTATTGGTGCTTGCTGGAGCTGGTTCAGGCAAAACATCGGTAATTACTCGTAAGATTGCTTATTTGGTGCAGCAATGCCGTATTCCGGCGCATCGTATAACGGCGATGACATTCACCAATAAAGCTGCACGTGAAATGAAAGAGCGTGTGTCCAAGCTTTTATCACGTGAAGAATCAAAAGGGCTGTCAGTCTCTACGTTCCATACTTTTGGTTTAAATCTTTTACGTTTAGAACTTAAAAACTTACCTTTAAAAGCTAATTTTTCGATTTTGGATGCCGATGACTGTAAACGTATTCTGATGGATTTGATGCATCGGGATAATTTATCGGGTGCAGAAAGCAAAGAATTAATTGCCAAGGCAATGAAGAAAATTTCAGATTGGAAAAATGATCTGATCGTGCCAGAGCAAGCGCATTCAACATGTGAAACACCTGAAGATGTTCAGTTTGCCCATCTTTATCAACTTTATGAACGTAATTTACGTGCATACAACGCCGTTGATTTTGATGATTTGATTGTTATGCCAACACGTTTGCTGCAAGAAAATGCTGAAGTACGTGATAAATGGCAGAATCGTGTTCGCTATCTATTGGTCGATGAATATCAAGATACGAACACGGCTCAGTATATTCTGGTCAAACTTTTAGTTGGGGTAATGGGGCAGTTTACAGCGGTAGGTGATGATGACCAGTCGATCTACGCATGGCGTGGAGCCAAGCCTGAAAATATGGCGTTGCTGAAACAGGACTTCCCAAATCTACATATTATTAAACTTGAACAGAACTATCGTTCAACCAGCCGTATTTTAAAAGCAGCGAACTGTGTGATTCAAAATAACCCACATATTTTTGATAAGAAATTGTGGAGTGATAAAGGGCATGGTGAAGTCATCAGAATTATTACGTGTCGTAATGATGACGATGAAGCAGAGCGCGTAGTGAAAGATTTACTTACTCATAAATTGATGAACGGTAAAAACTGGAAAGATTATGCAGTTTTATACCGTGGTAACTTTCAGGCTCGTGTATTAGAAACACAGCTTCGCCAAATGCAAATTCCGTATAAGCTTTCTGGCGGTACTTCGTTCTTCGCGCGTGCAGAAATTAAAGATGTGATGAGTTATTTGCGTCTCATTATTAACCCAGAAGATGACAGTGCTTTCTTACGTATTATTAATACGCCTAAACGTGCAATCGGACCAGTTACTCTAGAGAAGTTAGGCTTATTCTCACAAGAAAATAATTTGTCTTTACTTGGTGCTTCTGCTGACCAACGTTTAAGCATGGTGCTTCCTAAAAAGGCAGAAACTCAACTTCATGAGTTTGCTGACTTTATTGCGACGTTTACTCGTGAGTTGTTAGAAGATGATGAACCTGTGCCTAAAGTTCGTCAAATGATGAATGAAGCTGGCTATATGGATTATGTTCGTGAACAGTCTGCAACACCTGCACAAGAGAAAAGTAAACTCGATAACATCGAAAATTTATTTACCAGTATTCAAAACTTGATTAACCGTGCAGAAGATGTTGATGAAAAGAACATTGAAAGTGTCATTCGAAAGCTGGTTCTGCTTGACCTGTTAGAACAGCAGCAGGAAGAAGAAGATACAGACAAAGTTAACTTACTTACTCTGCATGCGGCAAAAGGTTTGGAATTCCCATATGTGTACATTATGGGGCTTGAAGAAGAACTATTGCCTCATAAAAACTCGATTGCAGCAGAAACGATTGAGGAAGAACGCCGCCTCATGTACGTGGGAATTACCCGTGCCCGCCAAGGTTTAACATTGACTCTGGCTGAGCAGCGTAAAAACGGTGGACAGATGAAACAGATGACCCCAAGCCGCTTTCTTGATGAACTTCCACAAGATGAGCTCGAATGGTTAGGGCGCAAAAAGAAAATTGCAGCAAATGTTGATCCTAAAGAGCAGGCTCAACAATATTTGGCAAATTTGAAAGCTTTATTAAAGCGTTAATTTTTTTAATTTTTAGGAAATCCCATGAAAGTTCAAGTGAAATTGCTCGATCCGCGTTTAGGTAAAGAATGGCCTTTACCTTCATATGCAACAGCAGGTTCAGCTGGTTTAGATTTACGTGCCTGCGTCGATGAAGCAATTGATATTGAACCAGGACAAACTGTTTTAGTTAAAACAGGTATGGCAATTTATATTCATGATGTAAATTTTGCTGGTTTAATTTTACCGCGTTCAGGTTTAGGTCATAAACACGGGATCGTGCTTGGCAACTTAGTTGGTTTGATTGATTCGGATTATCAAGGCGAGTTGATGGTTTCAGTTTGGAACCGTGGTCAAAATACCTTCCGTCTAGAACCAGGTGAGCGCTTGGCACAATATGTTTTAGTGCCAGTCGTACAAGCTGAATTTGAGCAAGTAGAAGAATTTGAAGAAACTTTACGTGGCGCTGGTGGCTTTGGCCACACAGGTAAACAATAAGTTTTTTGAGAGTATTAACGAAAATCAAACGCCTGTTGAACAGGCGTTTCTTTTTACATCTTGAATGTTACAATGGATTATATTACAACACGCTTTACTCATATTCTTTTAACTTTTTTAGCAAACAAACCTTTCAAAAATTTTGAATAATCTATGTTTTTGCGATAGATCGAATTGATCTTTAAATAGAAGATACGCTATGAATGTAAGACACTCATTTCCAAAAAGTATTTTTCGTGCTTACGATATTAGAGGCAAACTTTCTTACTTAACCACGGACGTTGTCCGTTCAATTGCCTACGGATTGGCACAACAATACAAACAAGCAGAACAAACTCAATTAGTGATTGGCTATGATGCCCGTCTCACAAGTCCTGCTTATGCACATTTAATCGAAGAAATTTTAGTAGAACAGGGCTTAAGTGTTACCAATATCGGTTGTTGTTCGTCTCCAATGATGTACTACATTGCACGAGATTTTGGTGGCAACGGCATTATGGTGACGGCAAGTCATAATCCTAAATCAGATAATGGTATTAAGTGGATTTTAAAGGGTGAGCCGCCGTCTCCAGAAATGATTCAGCAAGTGGGCGATGAAGCACAAACCTATGTCCCAACACATCCAATTTCTGTACTTGAACTAGTGCCTCCACTGTTTAAAGCTGAATTCTGCCAAAAATATCAACAAGCCATTTTTAAAGATATTCAGTTAAGCCGACCACTTAAAGTCGTTTTAGATGGTTTACATGGTTCTGCAGGACATTGCTCAAAGATAATATTGGAAAAAATGGGATGTGAGGTGATTGCCTTACGAACCAATCCAAATGGAGAGTTTCCAGATCATGCACCGGACCCTTCACATGCCGCACATTTAACGAATTTGCGTAAAGCAGTTGTTGAGCAGCAGGCAGATGTAGGCATTGCCCTAGATGGTGATGGGGACCGTGTCGTTTTAGTCGATGAAAAAGCCCAGATATTAACTGCAGACCGTTTATTGTCGCTTTTTGCGCAAATGTGCCTAGAGCAGCACCCTGAGCAAGAAATTGTTTTTGACGTGAAATGTTCACGCATGGTTCAAAAAACAGTTGAACAACTCGGCGGAAAAGCAAAAATGATTCGCACGGGAAGTAGTTTCTTACGTGCTTATTTATCTCAGTCAAATGGACGCGCCATTTTTGGTGGAGAATACGCGGGTCATTATGTTTTTAATGATGGGCGTGGTTTTGGCTACGACGATGGTTTATATGCGGCATTACGTGTAATGGAATATTTTACACAATCTGATGCTACAACAATTTCTGAACTATTTGCTCCTTATCCAGAAAGATGCTGTACGGAAGATACCTATATTGGTACTTATCAGTCCGATCCAAAGTATGTATTGCAAGATATTGAAATTTTAAGTCACCGTTTAGGTGCCCGTATTAGTAAAATCGATGGCGTACGTCTTGATTTTGATGATGGTTTTGGCATTATTCGAGCATCAAATACTGGTGAATATTTTACTGTAAGATTTGATGCGGATAATCCTTTACGATTAAAGGAAATCCAGCAAAAATTTGTAGATATGTTGCAAGAACATTATCCGCAAATTGCACAAGAACTTTCAGAGGCCTAACTAACTAAGGAGAGGCGTAATGCCACAACATCAGCATATCGGTGTCGACAAAGCAAAAATCTTGATTGAAGCTTTGCCGTATATTCAACGTTTTACTGGTAAGACGCTGGTGGTGAAATACGGTGGCAACGCAATGACTGATCCAGAGCTCGAAAGTTCATTTGCCCGAGACATCGTTTTACTTAAAACTGTCGGATTAAATCCGATTGTTGTTCACGGTGGTGGGCCACAAGTAGATTCATTTTTAAAGCAGTTAGGGCGTGAATCTGACCGTATTGATGGTATGCGTGTAACTGATGCTGCAACCATGGAAGTGGTTGAAATGGTATTGGGTGGTAGCGTAAATAAATCAATTGTTAACCTGATTAATAAACATGGTGGCCGTGCAATCGGTTTAACAGGTAAAGACGGTAATTTGCTTCGTGCCCGTAAACTACTTATGGAAAAGCAAGAAGAAGATGGCTCTATCAAACATATTGATTTAGGTATGGTTGGTGAAGTGACTGGGGTTAAAACAGATGTGTTAGAAATGTTTACCCAAAGTGACTTTATTCCAGTTATTGCGCCGTTAGGTGTTGATGAAGATGGCAATACTTACAATATTAATGCCGACTTAGTGGCAGGTAAGGTTGCAGAAGCACTAGGCGCAGAAAAATTAATTTTGCTCACCAACATCAGTGGTGTGCTTGATGAAAATAAAAATTTATTAACTGGTTTATCTACGCAAGAAGTTGACCGCCTGATTGAAACAGGTGTGATTTATGGCGGTATGATTCCTAAAGTGGGTTGTGCACTTGATGCTGTCAAAGGTGGCGTTGTCAGTGCGCATATTGTTGATGGTCGAGTACCACATGCAACACTACTTGAGATCTTTACTGATCATGGGGTTGGAACACTCATTTCTAATCGCGCAAAAACCGCTTAATAAATCTGTTATTCTTAATAAAAAGATCACCCTAGGTGGTCTTTTTTTATACCATTTTAATTTGGTCATTTTTTTGTCATGAGCTTTGACTAGTGTAAGGGGTGTCACTAGGAGCGTTCATTATGCTGGAAAAATTTAATCAATATCGCCAAACCTGGACTTTACCTTTAAATCGTCAGAAAGCAATAAATCAGACTCAATTTCGTTTTGAATGGGTTGATAATTTAAAAGAATTACAAGATGTACAACGGTTTCGTGCACAACAATTTAGCCAACAATTTGGGATTCATTTTGAAGATAACTTAGACCAAGATATTTATGATTTTGGTTGTGAGCATGCGGTCTTACGTGAAAAGTGGACTGGGGAAATTGTCGCGTATACCCGTCTAAAACTATTTCAAGGTCATGAGATTGCACAAAGCTACAGCGCACATGAGTTTGATATTGTTCCTCAGTTATCACATCTTCCTAATGTATTAGAAATAGGGCGTACGTGCGTTCATCCTCGCTTTCGTAACGGCAAAGCATTATCGATGCTGTGGTTGAATCTCGCACCGAAAGTATTGTGGTCAATGCGTGCTAAATATTTGATGGGGTGTGTCAGTATTCATTTGCAAGATAATTTGGCTAGAGCGTACTACACACATCGTCAGATTCAGCAATTATCTGAAAGCAAAACCATTGATATTCGTTCAAAAAAAATCTATGAACCTGAATATCCTGAGTTTAGTTTTCCACAAGATGAACGTATGCCTAAACTCTTTCAAATGTATTTGAGTATGCAATCTAAGCTATCGAAACAGGCATTTTTTGATGAAGAGTTTAACTGCTTAGATTACTTTGTATTTTTGGAAGTGAATAAAGTGGCGACTTCATTTGTCATGAATAAAATGGGGCAGCGTTAATCATATGTCCTATTTTCTAATAGCCAGCACATATTGAGATTTGCAAGCAATTTTACTCTCATGCACAATAGAGTATATGAGGTAATTAGAAGTAGTTTAAAAGCGATATGTGCCAGCTATTAGGAATGAATTGTGCAACACCCACGGATATTACTTTTTCTTTCCGTGGTTTTTCACAGCGTGCAGGAATTACCTCAGATCATAGTGATGGATTTGGTATCGCATTTTTTGAAGATAAGGCTTGCCGACTATTTGTCGATAATCAGTCAGCGGTTGAATCCCCAATTGCCGATCTTATTCGCAATTATCCTATTAAATCACGCAACGTGATCGCACACATTCGTAAAGCGACTCAAGGTAAAATTACTTTAGAAAACTCTCATCCCTTTATTCGAGAGTTGTGGGGAAGACATTGGATTTTTGCCCATAATGGCGATTTGCACGATTTTACCCCACCACTAAGTGGACGTTTTACCCCTGTGGGTAATACAGACAGTGAACGCGCATTTTGTTATTTGCTTGATCAGTTGGTTGAAGCTTTTGGTTATGAAGAACCAACGCTTGAGCAGATATTTGAAGTATTAGAAAAAATTTCGCCACAAATTGCAGAATACGGCACATTTAATTATTGTTTGTCGAATGGAAAGGCATTATTTAGTTATGCGATCACTAAATTACATTGGTTAGTTCGAGAATATCCATTTAATCAGGCTCATTTAATTGATTTAGATGTTGAAGTCGATTTTAGTCAGGTAACAACGCCTGAAGATCGTGTGGCAGTAATAACAACTGAGCCTTTAACACATAATGAAAATTGGACAGCTTATCTACCTGGTGAAATGATTTTATTTCAACATGGTCAGCCGATTAAAAAAGCAATTACTCATATAGAAAGATTAAAGCGTGAGCAAGAAAATCCAGAACTTAAGCGTATTACTCGTGCAGATCAATATTGATGTAAAGTATATTTAAAATATATGAATAGAGATATTTATATATATTAAACATTTAACAATAAAGTATTTTGTTTGAAAAATACTTTATTGTTTTGGTTGGTTAATTTTTATAAAAATAAATAAAAACAATGACTTGTATTAAATATAATTTTTATATGATAAAGCCGACAAAATAGCTTTGTTTTTATTTATATTCTTTAAATATATCATGAAGTTTATGCAACAGTCATTGAACATCATTGGGGAGATGTATGAAAATGAAATGGGCTTCAGAATATAATACGGGTATTGAGGTTATTGATGAGCAACATAAACGAATACTTGATTATATTAATGAGATTGATGAAGTAAGAGATGATGAAGATAGACGTCGTATTAAAGATGTTTTAGATAATATTATTGACTATACACAGTCTCATTTTACTTTTGAGGAAAGTTTACAAGAAGAGGCAGATTATAAATATCGAGTTCCACATAAACGTGTTCATGATTTATTTATAAAAAAAATAGAATTATATCGTGAGCGTTTTGAAATGGGACATACCATTGAAAAAGAGCTACAAGAAATTTTAGCAAAATGGTTAATTAACCATATTCAACATGACGATGCCGATTATGTGGGAGCAGTAAAAGAAAATATGATGGGAATTATTAGAGAAAAAGAAAAGAAGAAAGGGAAAAACTGGTTTGCTCGGTTTTTCTCATAACTTAAATAATAAAACTTATAGTTTTAGTTAGCGCAGCAAACTATCGTTTCGGTAGTTTGCTTTTTTTATTGAGCAAACTTTGATTTTCAGGCATGAGACGGGCAAAATATCTATAGTCTTTTTCAAGGAATGCATAATGCAGGACATACCTATGTCACGATGGTTATCGCCCCTGATGGCGTTTTGCTTATCTTTTATCATTATGGCGACATTGGCACCCGCTATGGGAATCCAGATTGATCGTCAAATCGATTTCTGGTTATTGTGGTTAGGCACAATGCTGTTATTGGCTCTGCCAGTTTGTTATTTAGAAATTGCCTTAGCAAAACGGTCGAAGACTACTGCTCTAAATGCTTTATTAAGTTTAACTCGTGAAGCAGATAGTTCACCAAAATGGCGTTTGGCTGGTTGGCTTGCAGTTATTTTTATTCCATTTTTAGCCGGGAATGTACTGAGTACTGCTGGCAATTTACTGACAGTACAGCTCAATAACAGCGTTTCTGGGCAAATTGTTTTTGCGGGTCTTGCAGTTGCGGCTTTAATTTTATCTTTTATTCCACGTCAGTTTTTAATTGTGTTAATGACAGTTGGTGTAATCGCTTCTCTTGTTTTAGCTAATACAATGGGAACGACTTTACAGCCTTGGCATTGGACAAATGTTGAGTTTAAAGAATGGGGCAATGCGACCGTACTTGCACTTGTTGCAAGTGGTTTAGGCTTAGGACTTTACTGGCAAAATAGCTTGTCTGTCATTCACTCTCAGGAAGGCGCTACAAAAACTGCATTTCCAATCTGGTTGGCTCAGCTCATTGCTGTCGTTGCGTTTGGTTTCTTTTCTCTTCAAGCACAGCTTCCTGTTTTTAGCTGGATTTTTACTGCGGTAATGACAACAGCTTTGTTTATTCAACTTGCTAAAGAACAGCTCGCTCAACGTCAACTGATGTACGTTTTACAGTGGGTGATTATTGTTGTAGCAATTGCGGTTTGGGCTGTGCCTGAACTTCATGGCATTTTTACGCTGATTTTGATGCTTTGGGGATTACTCATTTGCCTGATCTATGCAATTTTTGCTGGTTGGATTATGAAAATTAGCCACTTGCGTAAATCGATGAATTTTAGCAATGAGTTGTTCTATAACTTGTGGCGTATTGCCGTGCGTATTGTGTTACCGCTTTCAATTGTCATTGCTATGATTGCAGTGATTGGACAAAGTTTCTGATGGAAAAAGCTCAGCAAGTGTGGGTTGCTTTTGCAGCCCCAGAGCAACAGTTTTTAGTTGCTGTTCCATTTGAAGCTGGAATGACAGCATTACAAGCAGTTGAAGCGAGTGGTTTGCATACACAGGTAACTTTGCCTGAGCCATTACAACTTGGCATATTTGGTGCAAAAGTTGAGGCATATGCGATTTTGCAGGCAGGTGATCGGGTAGAGGTCTATCGACCTTTAACGATTAACCCTAAAGATATACGCCGTAAACGCGCAGAGAAAAATCCTGTGGGTAGATTTATTAAAAGTAATCGCTTAAAGCAATAAGCCCCATAAATAAAACCCCTCGAAGTATTTCACTTGAGGGGTTTATTTTTATTAGAAAAAACGATTATAGTGGTGGCGCAGTTAAAATCGCTTCTTTAGAAGCAGGTAAACCTGGTTGCGATTCTGGAATGGTTTCTAAACCTTCAATTTTAGTTACTGTGCCAGTGCCATCAAAGTAAATTTTTAAATGCTGACCATGTGCTGCGGGGATTTTTGCTTTTTTAGCATAAGTACCCGGGATATAGTTGTAAATGTAGTCCCAACGCTGAGGATTGAGGGGATCAGTCACAGTTGGACTACCAAGCAAAAAACGCACTTGCTGGAAATTCATGCCGACTTGTACTTGAGAGGCCTGAGCTTTGGTCAAAGGAGTCCCTTGAGGAATATCAACCTTATATACACCAAAGATTGAACAACCAGCAAGGAGTGAAGTGACTAATAACGTCAGCACGAGTTTTTGCATTTTGCTACACTATCCCAATAAATTATGATGCATTTGATCAAAGGATAGATCATACTTCATCTAAATTCTATTGCCTATTCCAACTTGAGATTTGTTGAGAGACCTTTTTTCATGCCTATTTCCAATCAAGATTTGCGCAAAGCTGGACTTAAAGTTACCCTTCCACGAATTAAGATTTTGGAATTATTAGAAAATTCAAAACAACATCATCTTAGCGCTGAAGATATTTACAAGACTTTGTTAGAACAAGGGGAAGATGTCGGTCTTGCGACAGTTTACCGTGTGTTAACACAATTTGAAGCTGCAGGTATCATTCAGCGTCATCATTTCGAAAATAATCATTCTGTTTTCGAGATTATGCAAGAAGATCATCACGATCATTTGGTTTGCCATAATTGCAACAAAGTTATTGAATTTACTAATGATGTTATCGAGAAGGAACAGCATGCTGTAGCAGACCAACATGGGTTTACCTTAACGGGTCACTCATTAAACCTCTACGGTTACTGTAACGAACCTGAGTGTCAGGAAGTGTTGCGCAAGAAATAATCGTTTTCACACAAAGAAAACAAATAAAAAAGGAAGGTTACGTTTAACCTTCCTTTTTTTATGAGGAAATTACTGTCGGTCAAAGGTTAAATGCTGATTTGTGCCTGCAATTTGTTCAGGTCCTTCTTCGGCAAGCTTAATCGTCAAACGTAAATCATTTGGTGAGTCGGCATGTTTTAATGCATCTTTGTAGGTAATTTGGCCTGCTTTATAGAGGTCAAACAGGGCTTGGTCAAAGGTTTGCATACCGAGTTCACGTGAACGCTTCATTAAATCTTTAATTTCATGAATTTCACCTTTACGAATGTAATCTGAAATTAATGGTGAGTTAATTAAAATTTCAATTGCGGCACGGCGAGAATTGCCATCAGGTGTTGGAATAAGTTGCTGAGCAATCATGGCCTTTAAGTTAAGAGATAAGTCCATGTAGAGTTGACTATGGCGGTCACTTTCAAAGAAGTGAATAATACGGTCGAGTGCTTGGTTGGCATTGTTAGCGTGCATTGTGGCTAATACAAGGTGACCTGTTTCAGCGAAACCAATCGCGTAGTCCATGACTTCACGAGATCGAATCTCACCAATCAAGATGACATCTGGTGCTTGTCGCAAAGTATTTTTTAAGGCAATTTCAAATGAGTCTGTATCGATTCCGACTTCACGTTGGGTAATAATGCAGCCTGCGTGTTCGTGAATAAACTCGATTGGGTCTTCAATGGTAATGATATGGCCTTTAGTATTGTGGTTACGATAGCTAATCATTGAAGCCAAAGACGTCGATTTACCCGTACCTGTCGCACCAACAAAAATAATGATGCCGCGTTTGGTCATTGATAAATCTTTAAGAACGGGCGGTAACTGCAAGTCATCAATTGAAGGAATTTTAGTTTCAATTCGACGTAGAACCATGCCTGGCATGTCACGCTGCTGAAAAGCGCTCACACGAAAGCGGGCAGTTTTATCACGGTTCATAATGGCAAAGTTACATTCACGAGTGTCCGCAAATTCTTTGCGTTGTTTTTCACTCATGATGGAGTGTAAGAGTTGACCAATAACATCGCCTGAAAGACTATTTTTTGAAATTGGAACAATTTGCCCGTTAATCTTCATAGATGGTGCAACACCATCTGTAATAAAAAGATCGGATGATTTTTTTTCAACCATGAGGTTGAGTAAGTCATTAAAATCCATATTTATTCTCTAATTATTTTTATAGGAATGATTCAGGCTGTTTTGCAGCAGTACGGGCCGTTTGTGGACTAATCACACCACGAGAAACTAAACCTTTTAAGCTTTGGTCGAGTGTAGTCATGCCATGATTTGCACCAGTCTGAATTGATGAATACATCTGCGCGACTTTATTTTCACGAATTAAGTTACGAATGGCAGGAATGCCAATCATGATTTCATGTGCTGCAACACGTCCACCACCATTCTTTTTAAGTAGAGTTTGCGAAATAACAGCCTGTAAAGATTCAGACAACATGGCGCGAACCATGTCTTTTTCTTCGGCTGGGAATACGTCAATCACACGGTCAATGGTTTTTGCAGCAGAAGTCGTATGGAGCGTACCAAATACCAAGTGACCCGTTTCGGCAGCAGTAAGTGCTAAACGGATGGTTTCAAGGTCACGCATCTCACCGACCAAAATAATATCGGGGTCTTCACGCAGTGCCGAACGAAGTGCTTCGTTAAAGCCATGTGTATCACGATGTACTTCACGCTGGTTAATCAAACATTTCTTCGATTGATGTACAAATTCGATAGGGTCTTCAACCGTTAAAATATGGTCATAACGATTTTCGTTGATATAGTCCATCATTGCTGCAAGTGTGGTTGATTTACCTGAACCTGTTGGACCTGTTACCAATACAATACCGCGTGGATAGTCACAAATATCTTTAAAGATTTGACCTAAACCTAAATCTTCCATGGTAAGTACTTTTGATGGAATGGTACGAAATACTGCACCGGCACCGCGGTTCTGGTTAAATGCATTGACACGGAAACGAGCAACATTTGGCACTTCAAAAGAAAAGTCAGTTTCAAGCTTTTCTTCATAGTCACGGCGTTGTTTATCATTCATGATGTCATAGACCAGACGGTGAACATCTTTATGATCTAGAGCCGGTAAGTTAATGCGGCGGACTTCACCATCAACGCGAATCATCGGTGGCATGCCAGCAGATAAATGTAAATCGGACGCGCCATTTTTCACAGAGAAAGCGAGTAGCTCTGTAATATCCATAATTTCCCCAAGTAAATCAAAATATGTCATTATTTTGTAGAATAATATACGGCTTTCACCGAGGCTTACCAACACCTCGCTTTAGGTGAAAAGCAAAAAAGTTTTTTGAAAATGAGAACCTTGTCAATGAATTACCTGCAAGATGCGCGGCAGCACGTATTACAACAAATCAGAGTTGCTTGTGAACATGCTCAGCGTGCGCCTGAAACTGTGCAACTTTTAGCCGTTTCTAAAACACATCCGAGTGAAAGTTTGCGTGAAATGTATGCAGCAGGACAGAGAGCATTTGGTGAAAACTATTTACAAGAAGCTTTAGACAAAATCGAAGCTTTACAAGATTTAGAAATTGAATGGCATTTTATTGGTCATGTTCAGCGTAACAAGACTAAACATTTGGCTGAAAAGTTTGATTGGGTGCATGGTGTAGATCGTTTAATTATTGCTGAGCGATTATCCAATCAAAGACTTCAAGATCAATCTGACTTGAATATTTGTTTGCAAGTGAATATTGATGCGCAAGACAGTAAAGATGGTTGTGCACCAGATGAAGTTGCCGAGTTAGTTGTTGAAATTAGCCAACTACCAAAAATCAAATTACGTGGTTTGATGGTGATTCCAGCGCCAGATAATACTGCTGCTTTTGCAGATGCTAAGAACTTGTTTGATGCGGTAAAAGAAAAGCATGCCCACCCAGAACACTGGGACACATTAAGCATGGGAATGTCAGGTGATTTAGACGCTGCAATTGCCGCAGGTTCAACCATGGTACGTGTAGGAACGGCGTTATTTGGAAAGCGCGACAAGATTGAGAAAAAATAACTTTGACAGTTTAGATAAACGTTTTGTCGGGTAACTGTAATTTGTTAATTTAAATTTAATTTTCCTAGCTTATAACCCAAATATTTTAATATTTGAGTGTGTAATGTATGGATTTGTTGCATGTTTTCATTCTGGCAATCATTCAGGGATTCGCTGAATTATTGCCAGTTTCTAGTTCCGCACACGTTATTTTAGCTGAAAAGTTAATGGAGTATGATCCATCTGCACCTGATATGACCTTCTTACTTGTGATGTTACATACAGGTACGATGTTTGCAGTGATCGTTTACTTTTGGAAATCTTGGCGTAAAACCTATTTTTCTTCTTGGGAAAGTTTCAAAAAACAAGCCTTCTATATTATTTTGGCAACGCTTATTACAGGCGTGCTCGGTTTAGCGCTTCAATCTATCATTAAACATGTGTTCTTCGGCGGCGCGAGCAGTTTCGAAATTGAGCATTTGTTTAGTAATTCAAAACTCATGGCAGCTGCGCTGATTTCGGCAGGTGTTCTGATTATTTTATCTTCGCGCTTAGATCGTGGACAGCAGGGTGAAATCAGTTTGCGTAGTGCTTCTATTATTGGAGCAGTGCAGGCGTTATGTTTGCCTTTCCGTGGCTTTTCACGTTCTGGTGCAACCATCTCTACAGGGCTGTTTTTAGGCGTATCACGCCAAAAGGCTGAAGAATTCAGTTTTGCGTTGGCAGTCGTATTAACGCCCGCAGTTATTTTAAAAGAGTTATATCGTTTAGTTCATGCTCAAGGCCTACAAACCGTTGCTCATGGACAAGTGTTCCATTCGACGGTTCCAAGCTTATTGGGCATGTGCTTTAGCTTTGGTGCTGGCCTTTTGGCATTGAAATGGTTGTCTTCATGGTTAGAACATGGGCGCTGGCATTTGTTCGGTATGTACTGTATCGGTTTTGCAGTTGTAGTGCTCTGCGTGAATTAATTTTTTGATGTTTTAAAGATAAAAGAAAATAAATACAAGACAAAGGGGCGTAAATGATACGCCCCTTTGTTATATAAGATTCAATCAAGTCTAAGATATGAAATCCTAATAAATTAACCCACGACTTCAATCGTACTTGCACCTGCGCCGAGTGGTTTCACTTGAATTTGTACAGGAATACGCTCATGCATTTCTTGAATATGCGAAATCAGAATGACCTGACGGCCCTGGTTTTGTAATTGGTCTAAAGCATTCATAACCATATGCAAAGATGAGGCATCTAAAGTACCAAAGCCTTCATCAATAAACAGCGATTCAATTTTCATTGAACCCGAGGCCATATTGGCAATGGCTAAAGACAAGGCAAGGGCAGTTAAGAACGACTCACCGCCAGATAAAGATGCAACGGAGCGGGTTTCCCCATCCATATCGTGGTCAATAATCGCAAGGCTTAAAGACTGATCTAGACGTTTTAGCGTATAGCGTTGAGACAGCATCGCTAGTTGCTGGTTAGCATGTTCTACTAAAATATCTAGATGATATTGCTGAGCATAGTCGCGGAACTCTTTGCCCTTGGCATCGCCAATCAGACCTGAAATTTTGCTCCAGCGATGTTCTTCTTGCTGAATATTTTGAATTTGCTCTGCGTATTTTTGCTGTTTGGCAATGTTTTGTTGATGCAATTCGAGTTTAAGCTTAAGTCGATCGCGTACTTCAAGCTGTGCTTTAAGCTCTGCAATATTGTCTTGAATGAGGCTAACAAGCTTTTCATGTTCAATATCTGGCTGAGTTTGTAAGTGTTCAGTCAATTGCTCTTGCATGGTTTTAAGGGCAGAAGAAGCTTCACTTAATAAACGCTCGGCATGATTAAGTCGGTTACGAATGTCTTGCTCTTGGGTTGAATTAATCTGCATGAGCGCCGTAAGAGCAGATGCTTGAAAATCAGTATGGGCTTTTAACCAGTTTTGAATTTGCCTATCAATTTGTTGCTGATGTTGTGCAGTATGTTGATGTTGATGTTTAAGTTGATCGAGCGCCTGTTTTTGCTGCTCAAAGTGCTGTCTGGTTTGTTCGAAACGTTGTTTAGCCTCATGATAAGCGGTTTGTTGGTGCTGACGTTTGGCATCATGTTCAATTAACCATTCATGCGGTTTAATATCAGAGCGGCCTGTCATCTGCTGAATGAGCGACACCGCTTTTTCATTATTTTGTTGACCTTTAAGCGTAATATCTTTGAGGTTTTGGTCGATCTCATCAATTTGCTTGGTCATTTGTTCAAGGTTAGCAGCTAGTATTTTAAGTTCTTGCTGCTGTTTTTCAAAACGTTGTGAAAGCTGTTCTTGTTGTTCAAGATGCTTGGCACGAGCGTCAAGAATCGACCAAGTCTGCTTAGCGGTTTGGCTACTCGATTGCTGCCATGCATGCTGTTCGGTTTCAGACAAGCACTGAACAATATGCTGAACTTGTTGTTGCCATTGCTTTGCCGTATTGAGCAAGGTTTCATTACGTTGAATAAATTGAACAAGCTGATTGTGTTGTTTAATCGCTTGGGTTAAACGCAAGTTTTCTGAGTCAAATGAACTTATCGCATTTTGTGCCGCTTGTTTAAGTTCATTAAGTGTTTGCAAGATCTGTTCAGGAGGTTGGTTAAGTTCAATGTGTAACTGATTGAGGCTGAACCCTTGCTCGAGTTCTTGCTGTAAGTTCGTCTGTTTTGCTTTTAGCTGAGCTAGATATTTTTGAACTTGCTCAAGCTCGGCACGACACTGGGTAAGTGTTTGCTGTTGGGTTTGCCACGCATTAAATTTAGTTTGTTCTAGCACAAGCGCTTGTTGCTCTTGCTGTTGTTGTAAGTCAAATAAGGCCTTGGAAACTGCACTGTTGTCAACACGGTAGGGATGATGCGTGCTTCCACAGACCAAACAAGCTTCACCTTCTGTAAGGTTGGCCCGTAACTGCTCAATATTTTCTGTATGTAATAAACGTTGCTGTTGCAAGATATGCTGTAATTTTTCGCGTTCAGTTTTTGCTGTTTGGTACTCTTGTTCAGTCGACTGGCAAAGGGTTTTAAGTTGCTGCGCTTGGTCTGAGGTTTGGGTATATTTTTCAGTAAATTGCTGAAGCTCAGCATATAGCTCATGATAAGTTTTTATTTTTTGCTGAATCAGTTCTAGCTGAGTAATTTGAGCAAGCTTTTGATCTTTATCTTTACGCTGTTGTTCAAGCTTTAACTCAATTTGTTCAACCGTACCTAGAGAAGTTGTAAGTTGTTCGAGTTCACTTTTCGCTTCTGTTAGCTTTTGGCGAGCAAGGGTAGGGTTTCCAAGCTGTTGTTCAATCGCTTCGTAATTTTGAATAAATTGTCCGAGCTGATTTAAATGTGCTGAGAGGCCTTTGTCCAATACAGCATATTGCTGAGTATGGGTAAGCTGCTGCTGAAGATGGACTTGGTCTTGCTGAAGCTGTGCAATGTGCTGTTGTACAGTGTTTTGCTGCTGTTGCAGTGGACTGAGTTTCTGATCAAGTATGTGTTTTTTTTCTTTGCACTTTTTATATTCATCGGCAATATAGGCACGTTCTTGAATAGACTGCCTAACTTGATTTAAAGCATGTTGATGCTGTTGCTCAAAATCAAGTGTTTGTTTGAGCTCTTGTTCTGCGAGCTGATATTGTTTTTGACCCGTTTCAAAAACTTGTACCAACTCATTAAACTTGGTTTGAGCTTGCTGAATTTGCGGCTCAAGTTGCTGCAAGGCTTGTGAATTTTGAGTTTTCTGAAAAACCAGTGGCCGTACTTCAGAGAAAACTTCGAGCCGTTTTAATTGCTCGCGTTCAGGAGCCAGTTGTTGGTGATGGCTTTGCTGGGTTTGAAACTGTTGCTGTTTGGCCTGAACTTCAATCTCAAGTTTTGCTTTACGCTCAAACCATTGTTGTTGTTTGTCTAAAACATTTTTTTGTTGTTCTAACTGGTGCTGGTTTTTCTCAGCTTGCTGATATTGCTCGGTAAATACAGCAATCTCTTCATCAGACAAAATTTCAATATGGCCTAAGAATTCTTCGAGCTGTTTACGCTGCTTTGCAATATCTGCTGTTTTGCGAAAAGCCAATTCACCAATTTTGGCGAAAATGCTGGAGTTGGTCAGGTACTCAAGTAATTCACCGCGTTCGCTATCTCGTGCTTTTAAAAATGCAGTCACTTCTGATTGAGCGAGTAAAACCGCGCGGGTAAATTGTTCAAATGAAAGCTGGGTAATTTGTTTAACTTTTTCATCAACCGCTTTAGCTTTGTCGGCAAGCACCACACCATCGGTCAAGCATTTTAAGTGGCGTTGCACGCTTTGTAATTTACCATTTGGGTTTTCACGCGCACGTTTAATTTCCCAGCGTGCCAAATAACGTTTTTGATCTTGTGCAATAAAACAAAGCTCAGCAAAACCATGTCCTGTACCACGGCGTAAGACAGTTAAAGGTGAGTTGGTCAGTAACTCAGAACCATCGACATCTTTTAATTTGCCGTCGCTGTCTTTAAGGCGTGGAACCCGATTAAACAAGGCTAGACACATCGCATCTAAAATAGTCGACTTACCAGCGCCAGTTTTCCCTACAATCGCTATTAGACCCGCATGGGCTAAGGGTGCGCTTTCAAAATCAATAAAGTGTTCATCAGAAAGAGATGCCAGATTTTTTATACGAATGGATAAAATTTTCATGACATATCCTTAAGAGGGGCATCATTTTCAAGATTCTTTTGTGCTTCTTGTACTAGGCTCAGAAAATCTTTTAATACTGCATCATCGGTGCTGTAACCTTGTTTTTCCCAAATATTCTGAAACAGCTTTTCTGGGGTAGGTGGTTCGAGTGCGATTTGCTGAGCGGTATTTGAGTCGGTAGTGTCTTTATTCACATATTGACGTGAAATACGTACTAAACGATAGCGATCAGGCGGTAGGGCTGCCTCAAACTGCTGACGTAAATTAGGTTGCGGTGGCGTTAAACTATAATATTCAATATCGACATATTCACGGTGGTCAATATTTTCAATCACGCCGTGGGGTAACGCTTTAAGCTGCTGTAGCACTTCGTTTAATTCACCGCGAATACGGTGTAACTGGATACAACGCGGAATTTCTATAGCTTCAAATTGCAAACGGTTGTCTGTCTCTTGAGCTGGGTCAATTTTGACCTCAACCACTTGGTGCTTATAGTTAATTTCACTAAATGAAAGCGGAATTGGCGAGCCACTATAACGAATGTGCGGCTGACCCACTTTTTGTGGTTTATGCAAATGCCCTAAAGCCACGTAATCGACAGCATCTTCAAATAAAGTCGTTGAAAGCGCCTCTTCATTACCAATAATGATTGGGCGTTCAGAGTCGGATGTTTCTCCACCTTGCATATGCGCATGCGACATCAAAATCAGCGCTTGATCTGGTGTTTTACGACGTTTTGCTTCGGCAATCAGTTGCTGATGCAAATAGGCAATTGCATTTTTGCTGTTGGTGGTATGTTCATTAAAGCCCGTAATTTCGGCTGAGCGTAAAAAAGGCAGGGCAAGACACCACGCCACAATATCCTGATTTTGATTATAAATAGGTAAAAGTAGTCGATCGAGATCTAGTGTTTTATCTTCATTCCAGCGAACCACGCCCACAGTTTTTGCATTGTATTTTTCTAAGAGTGGCTCGACCTGTTCAATACGGTAGCCTGAGTCATGGTTACCCGCAATCATGAGCGTTTGCATGTGCGGTGCAAGACGATGTGCATCTGCTAAAAATTGATAGAGTTGTTTTTGTGCTTGTGAACCCGGATTAATCACATCAAAAATATCGCCGGCAATAAGCAGGGCATGCGGTTGTTTTTCTTGGATTTGAGTGAGTAACCAGCTTAAAAATTGTTGGTGTTCGTAGTGTCGTGAATGATTATAAAAAAACTGCCCCAAATGCCAGTCAGAAGTATGTAGAAAATGTACGGACATAGAAACAGACATCAAGCCAAAATAAACACAGATACGTTAGCATAAATTGGTGCGAGATTTTATCAAGACATTTTAAAGTGCTCGTTATTTAAGCCTAAGTTGAAACTTGAATTAATTTTTTCACTTTAAATTTTGCTTTGTTACTATCAATTTGAATAATGAATCTTGAGAACAAAATGACCATTCATAAATATGAAGTAAAAATACAGTGGGAAGGCAATACAGGAACTGGCACTTCATCTTATCGTTCATATAAAAGAGACTTTAGTATTGAACATCCACAAAAGGCCACGATACAAGGTTCATCAGACCCTGCCTATTTAGGTGATGTGACCAGATGGAACCCGGAAGATTTATTGGTTGCATCAGCTTCAGCTTGTCATAAGCTTTGGTATTTGCACCTTTGTGCAGTCAACCATATTCACGTAGTGAGTTATGTCGATCACGCACTTGGATTTATGGAAGATACAGATCCAGTTAAACGTGGTCACTTTACCCAAATTATTTTAAAACCAGCGATTGTGTTAGAAAAAGGTGCCGACCAAGCGCTTGCGAAAAAATTACATGAAGAGGCTCATCATGAATGTATGATTGCCAACTCAGTTAATTTCCCAATTACATGTGAAGCCACTTTTAGTTTTGCCGAAGAATAAATAGTAAATAGCCACCGATAAAAAGGCGGTGGCTATAAATTAAAATTAAATAAAATCTTTAAACTGCATTTTCATCGACTTGGAAAATACCAAAAACGTTGTGGTCTAAATCGACAAAGTAACCATGCCAAGCACGACCGGATATGGCGAATTTATCCATTGCCACAATGCCGCCTTGCTCTAAAATTTTTGTAGCAACTTCATCGAAGTTTTCGACTTGAATCGAACAGGTAAATGCATTGGTGCCATATTCCATTGGAGGTGTTTGGGCTGGGCGTTTTAATAGCCCACCCATAATTGAAGGCGTTTCGATACGGTAATATTCAATCGGTAAGTTTTCATCGAGTTTAAATTGCCAGCCGAACACAGCTTGATAAAACTGCGCATCGCGGGCAGGGTTTGAAGACTGGATTTCAAAATAGGCAATGTTGTTCATCTTATTTAAATCATTTTTATGGTGTAAAAAGTATACGCATAGCCCTTATGACCACGAAAGAATTATTCTGTATGCAGAGCGTAAAATAAATGAAAGTGCTAGAAAATAAAAACCGACGATTCGAGTGATGAGAGAATCGTCGGTCAAAAACTTCATCAAGGGTTTCGGCTGCTAACAAAACCTAATCTGAAGGAAGAAAAGCGTCGTAATGAAAGGTCACCGAAACAATTTTGCGGATGCCGTGCAAAGGAAGTATTCGGTTGCTGCGACCTTATTACCCTATATAACGTCAAGAGATCAGGATTGGTTGACAGAAAAATGAAAAAAAATCGAAAAAAATTTATAATTATTTTTTAACCCCATAAATTAGGCAAAAATATGACCAAATTACGTTCTTACTTTCTCTGGTTTTTTGCTTTATGCATCGTACTCACCTTAATTGTAGGTGTGGTTGCAGCACTATTACCAGCGAGTGTAGGCGGTATTTTAACAGCCGTTCCATATTTAGGCGCAATGATTTTTGTCTTATTTAAATTTTTAAAGAAAGAACGCCGTGCTCCGACTGTACAAGAAAAAAAGAAATTTACTTTAGGTTTTACCCTGATTTTTTGGGGCTATAACTTGTGTGGCGTTTTATTTGGCCTGTTTTTATTTGCCAGAAAAGACCCTGAGATTTTGCAGAACTTTATGCTTTACCTCAAACAGCCTCAGTTCTTAAGTATTATGGTGATTATGCTTTTAATGTTAGCTATCCCGCTTTATTTAATTACCTACTGGTTTTATGGCAAACAGGCGCAGCGAATGGCGGCTAAAATGTTTAATGTGTAATAGATCACTACGAAAACTCATACGATTAAACATGAATTATTTTTATACAATCAAATAAAACTGTTGTCCTCAGTTTTGGAGGAAATATGAATAAGAATGTATTAATCACGGGTGCCAGTGGTTTTATCGGAACGCATTTAATTAAGTTCCTTTTAGAAAAAAATTATAACGTGATTGCTGTTACGCGGCAGGCTGGTAAGAAATCTGACCATCCTGCCATGCAATGGGTACAAAAGTTCGAAGATATTTCGACACGTCAAATTGACTATGTCGTGAATTTGGCAGGCGCAAATATTGGCGAAAAACGCTGGACCGAGTCACGTAAAAAACAACTCATTGAAAGCCGAGTAAACACGACACGAAAGTTATATGCGTGGCTAAAGCAATCTGAAATTTTTCCCGAAGTGATTGTGTCTGGTTCGGCGATTGGTTATTACGGTATAGATGCTGAAGAAAAGTGGGCAGAGGTGTGCACCGAACAAAGTTCACCACAGCCTATTTTTATGTCTCAGCTTTGCCAAGAGTGGGAGCATGCAGCTTTAGCAGAGACTCAGCAAAATACTAAAATTATTCGTTTAGGTGTGGTGTTTGGGCAAGGTGGTGGCATCTTGCCTAAAATGTTGCTTCCTATTCGACTCAATTTAGTTGGTCAAATTGGTCATGGTCGTCAGCCTGTGGTTTGGGTGCACATTGAAGACGTATTAAACGTAATTGAGTTTATATTTCAGCACCCTCAATCTGCTCAAATCCATAATGTTGTCGCACCAGAAAATGTGACTCAAAAGGTATTTGTTGAACAAGCTGCTGAAGTTTTGAATAAGAAACCACTTTTGTCAGCGCCTAGCACGGTTTTTCGCTGTTTATTGGGCGAAAAGTCTCAATTGATTTTGAATGGGCAATACGTTAAACCCGCAGCCTTACAAGCTGAAGGATTTGAGTTTGCTTATCCTGAATTAAAAATGGCTTTAGAAAATATACTCGCGTCAGGCTAAGATTTTATTTTGCAAACGCTCTGGTGAATATGCTTTGGCATCAACTAATGTTGGTTGACCCAGCATAAGCTGACGGAGCAATTGTGCAGAACCTGCGCCCATACATAACCCATTCCTAAAATGACCAAAGTTTGCCCATAGGTTATCCATTTCAGGCATTTTGCCAATGTAGGGAACACCATTTGGTGAACTTGGTCTGAGGCCTGCCCAGCGCTGTACAATCGGAAAATCAGCCAGTTCAGGCACTATTTCTAGACAAGCTTCTAAAATATTATGCTGGGTGGTTTCATCGGTAGAAGTGTCAAAACCACGATGCGCCATGCTTGACCCACACACAATATGACCGTCCATACGTGGAATCAAATACATCACTCGATTCATGCACATGGTTGGTAGCCAGTGAGCAGGTGTTTTGAATAACAGCATTTGACCTTGAACAGGTTCGACTGGAATGTCGAGTTGTAATTGTGAGTTCCAGTAATGGCTCCAAGCCCCCGAAGTTATTACAAAATGATCTGCTGTGTGTTTGCGACCATCTTCGGTTTGTAGAGCCTCTATAACGTCGCCATTTTGAATCAGCTTTTTAACAGCAGCGTGTTCAAAAAACTCAACGCTTGGGTGTTGTTTTAAATAGCTAATCAGGGACTGTAATACGCGTGGATTGCGGATATTAGACAGTTCAGGAAAATAAATAGCTTCTTGAAACTGATCGGAAATATGCGGATTAACTTGTTCTAGGGCATCGCGTTGTAAATATTCACAGCGTTGCATCGGTTCTTGATGTTGCTCGGCGTAGGAAAGTCCGACATCAAAATCTTCTTCATCAAAAATCAGCATGCCTGTGTCATGAATTTCAAAATCAATGCCTGTAACAGGGTAGAGCTTTTGGTTCCATGCTTGATAAGAGGCTTTGCCAAATTGAGCAAGTTGGTTCACTGCATGCACATAGCGCCACGGGTACATCGGAGAGAGAATACCTCCGCCAGCCCAAGAGGCTGCTTGCCCCGCTTGTTGTTGATCAAAAATGCTGACATTACAGCCTTGTTCAACCAACTCCAGCGCAGACATTAACCCACTTATGCCCGCGCCAATGATTGCAATATGCATGCAGTGTTATCCTTTCTCTGCGAACTTAGTTCATTTCCTTGAGTTTTTCGGCAGCAGTTTCTGCAAAGTATGTCCAGATTCCGTCTGCACCAGCACGGCGGCAGCACATGAGTGATTCTAAAATGACTGAGTCTGATAACCAGCCATTTTGAATTGCGCCAGCTAACATTGCATATTCGCCACTCACTTGATAAATGAATGTTGGAACACCAAAGGTATCTTTCACTTCACGTACCACATCCAGATATGGCATGCCCGGTTTTACAATCACCATGTCGGCGCCTTCTTGAATATCAAGTGCGATTTCATGTAAAGCTTCGGCACGGTTGGCAAAGTCCATCTGGTAGTTATATTTATTACCACCTTTAAGGTTGGATGCAGAGCCAACAGCATCACGGAATGGACCATAGAAACTCGATGCATATTTCGCAGAGTAGGCCATGATGTTGGTGTAGATGTGACCATTAGCTTCTAAAGCTTGACGAATTGCGCCAATACGGCCATCCATCATGTCACTTGGTGCAATCACTTCGGCACCTGCTTCGGCGTGACTTAAGGCTTGTTTAATCAAACATTCTACGGTTTCGTCATTTAGCACATAGCCAGTTTCATCAATAATGCCGTCTTGACCATGCGTGGTGTATGGGTCGAGAGCACCATCAGTAATTAATACCATTTCTGGTAATTCTTTTTTGAGTAAACGGCAGGTGGTTTGTACTAAACCATCTTCATGCCATGCAGCTTCTGCGGTGAGGCTTTTATCTTCTTGAGGAGTGACTGGAAAAAGAGCCAGTTTTGATACGCCTAATTCCAGAAGTCTTTCAGCTTTTTTCAGTAACAAATCTGCCGACAAACGCTGAATGTTTGGCATACTTGGAATATCTTGGGTCTGATTTTGTCCCGGTAATACAAATACTGGATAAATCAAGTGATTGGTAGTGAGCTGTGTTTCGCTGACCATCGCACGCAACTGGTCATTTTTACGGATACGGCGCATGCGAGTGGCTGGAAATGCAGGACGATTGAACGTATAAGTCATAACAATCTCGATGTTCGGTATTACACTAGGATAGGTTGGCGGATATTCCATTACTGTCAACCGACTGCTGTATTGTAGCCCCATAATGTTGGATTTGTACAAAATTATGGGTGTTTAACATGCTTTTAAATTTAGGCAACGTATGAGTGATGAAAAGAAAAATTGGACTGGGAGTATTCATTTAGGTGCAAAAACTGACCTGAATGTAGTTCTTAAGCAATTATGTAAGGCGTTTAATAGCTCTCCTTTTTTTAAGCATAGTGGAATGATTATGCGTGTGGTGGACGGGCAGATTGAAGGCTATATTGAGATGCAACCCGACCTGATTGGCAATCTGGCATTTCAGATTTTGCATGGTGGCGTTGCTGCAACTTTGCTCGATAGTATTGGCGGAATTGTGGCAATGGAACATCTCTATCGCCGTTCGACCCCAGAAACTCTAACCGAAACGATTAAACAAGTGTCGCGTTTGGCAACAGTCGATATGCGTGTAGATTATTTAGCACCAGGGCGTGGTAAATATTTTATTGCACGTGCCGAAGTATTACGTTTAGGTCGTAAGGGCTGCACCATGCGCATGACCATGGTCAATGATGAAGGCAAAGCAATTGCTGCGGGAATTGCTTCATATGCCTATTAAATTGCCGATTTAAGTCGTTAAAAAGCGCTAAGTGCGCTTTTTTTAGTATTTGAAAAGCAGAAATTTTCACAAAAACTTTGAGATAAACATTAATTTAATTAGAACGAACGCATTAGTTATAATTTTTTATTCTCATATCATGAGGTTTTAGCGTTAAAATTAGCTCCTTTGACAATGCGGTATGTCTTGTTTATAGAAAAATAAAAACTCTATAACAAGGTGTAGTGCGAGATTGATGGCAAAGCCAACCCATCTTTAGGAACATACCATGACTGATGCACAAAGCAATGTACAAGAAACAGTGCCAACAACATCTGCCGCGGATGACAACAATCAAAACAAGCGCAAAAAATTTCTTGGTTTTTTTGCGCTGATTTTATTGATCGCCGCTATTTTATATGCAATCTGGGCATTATTTTTAAATCATTCCGTGAGTACGGATAATGCTTATGTCGGTGCAGAAACTGCTCAAATCACCTCAATGGTAAGCGGGCAGGTCGCTCAGGTTGTGGTAAAAGATACCCAAACGGTACATCGTGGTGACGTGCTGGTTCGTATTGATGATCGTGATGCCAAAATTGCATTAGCACAAGCTGAGGCAGAGCTTGCCAAAGCAAAACGCCAATACAAACAAACTGCGGCAAACAGTAGTTCTTTAAACTCTCAAGTTGTGGTTCGTGCCGATGAAATTAATAGTGCTAAAGCACAGGTTGCTCAAGCGCAGGCCGACTACGACAGAGCTGCTTTAGAGCTCAACCGCCGTGCGCAACTTGCCGCTTCTGGTGCAGTGTCTAAAGAAGAACTCACTAAGGCACAAAGTGCTGTAGAAACGGCCAAAGCAGGGCTAGAGCTTGCTAAAGCAGGTTTAGCGCAAGCGTCTTCAAGCCGTAAAGCTGCTGAAAGTACCTTAGCTGCGAACGAAGCGTTAATTCAGGGTGTAAATGAAGTTTCAACTCCTGATGTACAAGTTGCACAAGCACATGTGGAACAAGCTCAGCTTGATTTAGAACGTACCGTGATTCGTGCGCCAGTTGATGGTGTGGTGACGCGTCGTAATATTCAAGTTGGTCAACGTGTTGCACCGGGCACCAGCATGATGATGATTGTGCCGCTGAACGATTTATATGTAGATGCGAACTTTAAAGAAAGTCAGTTGAAAAAAGTCCGTCCGGGTCAAATCGTTACGCTTACTTCAGATTTATATGGCGACGACGTTGAATATCACGGCAAAGTGATGGGCTTCTCTGGTGGTACAGGCTCTGCCTTTGCCTTAATTCCGGCTCAAAATGCAACAGGTAACTGGATTAAAGTGGTTCAACGCTTACCAGTTCGTATTGCACTTGACCCGAAAGAACTTGCTGAACACCCACTGCGTGTTGGCTTGTCGATGGAAGCAAAAGTCGACTTATCTGCGAAGTAAACGCTTATGAAAACGCAAACACCTTTTGCCGAATTAAGCGGTGGCCGTTTATTACTGGCAGCGTTTGTAATTGCCTTGTCGAACTTTATGGTCGTGCTCGATACGACCATTGCCAACGTATCTGTACCGCACATTACTGGTAACCTTGCTGTTTCCAGTACACAAGGCACATGGGTTGTTACCTCGTATGCAGTTGCAGAAGCGATTTGTGTACCTTTAACGGGTTGGCTTGCGGGTCGCTTTGGAACTGTTCGGGTTTTTATTTTTGGCCTGATTGGTTTTACCATTTTTTCGTTTTTGTGCGGTTTGGCAAACTCGTTAGGTATGCTGGTGTTTTTCCGTATTGGACAAGGTCTATGCGGTGGCCCTCTCATGCCACTCAGCCAAACCTTGCTCATGCGTATTTTCCCTCAAGAAAAGCATGCACAGGCCATGGGCCTATGGGCAATGACGACCGTCGTTGGACCAATTTTAGGACCGATTCTGGGTGGTCTGATTAGTGACAACTTGTCTTGGCACTGGATTTTCTTTATTAACATTCCGGTCGGTATTATTTGTGTTTTAGCGGCAATCCGTTTGCTTAAACCAGCTGAAACAGAAACAATTTCTTTAAGAATCGACACCGTAGGTTTAGGTTTGTTAATTCTGTGGATTGGTGCGCTACAGCTCATGCTCGACTTAGGGCACGAACGCGACTGGTTTAACAGCACCAGCATTGTGGTACTCGCTTTAACTGCCGCCATTGGCTTTGTGGTGTTCCTCATATGGGAGTTGACTGATAAGCACCCCGTCGTGGATGTGAAGGTATTCAGGCATAGGGGCTTTGCAATTTCGGTACTGGCCTTGTCACTCGGCTTTGGGGCGTTCTTTGGCAGTATTGTATTGATACCGCAGTGGCTGCAAATGAACCTTTCCTACACTGCCACGTGGGCTGGCTATTTAACCGCAACCATGGGCTTTGGTAGTTTGACCATGTCACCGATTGTGGCAAAGCTTTCGACTAAACATGACCCACGAGCACTTGCGAGTTTTGGTTTAGTTTTGCTGGGTGCTGTGACCTTAATGCGGGCATTCTGGACCACAGACGCTGACTTTATGGCACTGGCTTGGCCACAAATCCTGCAAGGTTTTGCCGTACCGTTCTTCTTTATTCCACTGTCAAACATTGCGCTGGGTTCTGTGCTTCAGCAAGAAATTGCATCTGCTGCGGGCCTCATGAACTTTTTAAGAACCATGGCAGGGGCGATTGGTGCTTCAATTGCAGTGACCGTGTGGGATGACCACGCCAAAGTTGCACGTAGTGAAATGGTGTCAAACCTGAACACTGCCGAAGTTCAAAATAACCTTGCACAAAATGGTTTTTCGGCTGACTCGACCTTAGGAATCATTTCAAACCTCGTCGATAAAGAAGCCATTACCATGTCAGCAAACCATGTATTTTTACTGTTTGCGATGGTGTTTGTCTTTGCGGGGCTGGTCATTTGGCTGTGTCCAAAACCCAAAGGGGACGTTGGCGGAATGCCTTCTCACTAAATATAAAAGCATCTCTTCGGAGATGCTTTTTTTAGCTCTATTAAAAAATAGAGCGAGTCTATAAATGGCAGATTTTGCCTGTATTTAGCGAAATAAAGCATGCCAGAATCGGGCAAATCAGTTATAAAAGAGTGTGATATCAAGCAAGGAGGCATAAGACAGGGCACCGGATAAAATGCCCTTAAACATTCAATATTATAAAACCTTATTTTTATCAAAGATTAAAAAAACTTAATACCTGAAAACAAAGAAGCTTGCATGGCAATTGCATGGATAGGCAGGCGTATATATTGGAGTTATCACGTGAATAAAAGATATTCATTTTTGTTCAGTAGTTTATTAGCAGTCGGTTTATTACAAGGATGTGGAGATGACTCCTCGTCAGATCAGCCCAAGGATGATTCAAATACAACCCCGTCCAATTTAATTGTAGATAATGACCCCACCAGTTGTAGCAAACTGGCACAAGATGGTTCAAGCGTGGTGGTCGGTTCAAACCAAAATGGTGACCCAGCAGCGCCTGAGGGTGCATCGGGTTATAGACTCGGTAACACGGTTAAATACGCAGATAAATATATGGTGGTGGCAAACACACCACTTGCGGTAAAAGCGGGTTGTGATGTTTTAAGAGCAGGTGGTAGTGCAGTCGATGCAGCCGTTGCGGTACAAGCGGTGTTAGGTTTGGTAGAACCTCAATCGAGCACGATTGCTGGTAGTGGTTTTATGATGTATTACGATGCCAAAACCAAAAAAGTCACGGCTTACGATGGCCGTGAAACTGCACCAGCCGCAGCCAATGAATATTATTTAATTCGCCAAGATATATATGACCCAAATTCACCAGCACCTGTACCAAGTGCGCGCCGTAGTGGTCGCTCGATTGGTGTGCCGGGAGTGATGCGTTTGCTTGAACAAGCACAACAAGAACATGGCAAACTTGAATGGAAACAGCTTTTTGGTGAGGCCATTGGTTTAGCTGACAACGGTTTCCGCATTCCGGGCCGTTTGGCAGATGCAATTGCAAGTAATGCAAACAGCTTAGCGCTCGATGCAAATGCAATGGCAACTTATTTCTACACAGATGGTTCACCACGCAAAGTGGGTGAAATCATGACCAATAAAGCCTATGCAAAAACCCTAGAAGCACTTGCTTCACAAGGGGCAAATGCACTGCACACGGGTCCAATTGCTCAAGCGATTGTAGCAAAAGCTGCACAACCATTTGGGGATGACCCAGCAAAAACTCCAATTACTCCAAGCTTAATGACCTTACAGGATTTATCGAACTATCAGGTAAAAAAACGCGACCCGATTTGCACGACGTACCGTGACCGTTACTATGTTTGTACCATGCCGCCTCCATCTTCGGGAGGGATTGCGGTTGCGCAAACGCTGGGTATTTTAGAAAACTTTGATATGTCGCTCTATCCACCTAAAAATCCTGAAAATGAAGGTGGTGTGCCAGATGTGATGGGCGTGCATTTAGTGGCTGAGGCAGAACGTTTGGCTTATGCTGACCGCGATAAATATGTAGCAGATACTGACTTTGTTGCTTTACCAGCACAGGGCATTGCAAGCTTTATTGATAAAAATTATTTAAAACAACGTGCAGCACTGATTAATCCGAACCAGAGTATGGGCGTTGCGCCAGCAGGCAATTTCAACCCAGCTTCGGGAGTTGACACGACTGTTGAACACGGAACAACTCAGTTCACGATTGTAGATGCCTATGGCAATGTGGTTTCAATGACATCGACTGTTGAATCGAGCATGGGTTCATTCCACATGGTGGATGGCTTCTTGCTATCGAACCAGTTAACTGACTTTAGTGCGAACCCGCTAGATAGCACGGGAGCACTGGTTGCTAACCGTGTGGAAGGTGGCAAACGCCCACGAAGTACTATGGCGCCAACTTTAGTGTTTAAAGGCACCACGCCAGATGAGTTTTATATGGCAACGGGTTCACCAGGGGGCGGTACCATCATTCAATATGTGGTTAAAACTTTGGTGGGCGCATTGGACTGGAACTTAAACGCACAGCAAGCCACCTCGCTTGTAAACTTTGGTGCGACCAATAGCAAAAACACCAATGTAGATAGCTCGAATGTGCAGCTTTCTTTGCTTGATTTGATTGAAGGCTTAAAAGCAAAAGGGCATGGCGTTGCTAACACTGCGCAAACCAGCGGGATTTCAACGATTATGAAAGTAAATATTAATAATCAAAGCAAATACGCCGGTGGGGTAGACCCACGCCGTGAAGGTATTGTGTTAGGCAATGGTGCTTTATAGACCCAACTTAAAAAAGCTGTCATGTTTGGCAGCTTTTTTATATGGCCCTTGAAAAAAACAAAAGGCTCTCCATTATGTAAATATGTTCATCAGTAGCGGACTGTTGATAAAATGCACAGTATTTTATTTTAGTTATGCTATGATGGTCATACATTCATGGGGATGTTATTGGCTTCGACGCTGGTGATGAAACTCATAGATGCATGCCGAGAGCGCATTTTCTCTCGTAAATCAAATTTGCATATTTTAGTCGCAAACGACGAAACTTACGCTCTAGCTGCCTAAGGGCAGTTTGTCCGCTTCCTAGAATACTTGTGGTTTAGGAACCCGACCGTAGCGCACGCACACAAGTCCGTATAGAGTCAAGCCTCGGGGCTTTATACCAAACTTAGAGGATCGCAACTTGTACCCTGTTCGTCGGGTCACTTGGTGTTAAAACAATAGACGATATCTAAGCATGTAGTATTCTCGAGCGTAATGCTGGCGGACGCGGGTTCAACTCCCGCCATCTCCACCAAAATTCTCTATATAATTAAGCCACTTATCATAAGTGGCTTTTTTATTGACAGGATTTTGACAGGCTTTGATTTTATTAAGCTTTAAACAGGTTTGAAACGTCAATTTATGTCGTTATTGTAGTGTTCCGATAAAATTCTACTTAAAAAAAAAGAATAAATATGCCAAAGTAAGCACCATTCTAAAATGATGATTTTGGTTACTTTTTAATATGACTCAAGTACAGCTCCAAGAACTGCAAAAACAACTTTGGAATATTGCCAACACCTTACGTGGCAAAATGGGTGCAGATGAATTTCGTGACTATATTTTAGGACTGATTTTCTATAAATATTTGTCTGAAAAAGTGTTAAACAGTGCTAATGCCGAGCTTGCTGATGAAGGAATTGAATTTCCAGATTTAGATGCTAGTAACGAAGAGCATCAGGAATTCTTAGAAGCCCTTAAACAAGAAAGTTTAGAAAATATGGGTTACTTTCTTGAGCCAAATCAGTTGTTTCATAGCATCGCTGAGCGTGCAAAGAAAGAAGAATTTATTTTAGATGACCTAATTCAGACATTAAAAAGTATTGAACAAAGCACGCAAGATGCTGAATCGGCAGATGACTTTGCTCATTTATTTGAAGACCTCGATTTAACTTCTACTAAGTTAGGCAATAACGCCAATGACCGAAATGAGTTGATTGCCAAAGTAATCATCCATTTAGATGCCATTGATTTTGATATTTCTAATACAGAGTCGGATGTATTGGGAGATGCTTACGAATATTTAATTGGTGAGTTTGCTTCGGGTGCAGGTAAGAAAGCAGGGGAGTTTTATACTCCACAAATGGTTTCGACCTTACTTGCTCGTATTGTCACACAAGGCAAAGAGCGTCTACGTAGTGTGTATGACCCAACATGTGGTTCAGGTTCTTTATTGTTACGTGTAAAGCGTGAAGTAGGAAATCATGTCGATGCAATTTATGGTCAAGAGATGAACCGCACCACTTATAACTTGGCGCGTATGAACATGATTTTGCATGACGTTCATTTTTCTAAGTTTGATATTCGACAAGAAGACACTTTAAAGAAACCTCAGCATTTAGATAAAAAGTTTGACGCGATTGTTGCGAACCCTCCATTTTCAGCAAAGTGGTCGGCAGACCCATTGTTTATGAATGATGAGCGCTTTAAGTCTTACGGCAAACTTGCGCCAAGTTCTAAAGCTGATATGGCTTTTGTTCAACACATGCTGTACCAGTTGGATGAGCACGGCACAATGGCGGTGGTACTTCCGCATGGTGTGTTGTTCCGTGGTTCAAGTGAGGGGCATATTCGTCAGTTCATGATTGAACAGATGAATGTGATTGATACTATTATTGGTTTACCTGCCAATATTTTCTATGGCACCTCTATTCCAACTTGTATTTTGGTACTTAAGAAAAACCGAGAGCATAAAGACAATATTTTGTTTATCGATGCGAGTAATGAGTTTGAAAAGCAGAAAAATCAAAACAAATTATTGCCTGAGCATTTAGATAATATTATTGGAGCGTATGAAAACCGCCAAAATATTGACAAATACGCACATGTCGCAACCTTACAAGAAGTTAAAGATAATGACTTTAACCTGAATATTCCACGTTATGTAGATACCTTTGAAGCTGAGGATGAGATCGATCTGGATGTCATTGCTCAGCAGCTACAGGGTTTAGAGCAGCAAAGCCAAAAGACTGATGCCATCATAACCGAGTTTTGCAAAGAGCTTGGGATTGCTTCACCTTTTGCGGAGGTGAAGTAATGTCTATACCAAAGTTACGGTTTAATGAATTTAATGGTAGTTGGACGACAAAAAAAATTGATGAAATTGCAATAGTAACATCAGGTGGAACCCCAAGCAGAAATGTTGCTAAATATTGGAATGGGCACATACCATGGGTTACAACTAGTCTTGTTAATTTTAATATTATTAGTAATGCTGAAGAGTTTATTACTCAAGAAGGGGTAGATAACTCTTCAGCTAAGCTTTTTCCAAAAAATACAATTTTAATGGCTATGTATGGTCAAGGTATTACTAGAGGAAAGGTAGCAATTCTAAATATAGAAGCAACAACAAACCAAGCTTGTGCTGCAATAAAATTAAAAGATGGTCTAAATACTCATTTTGTTTTTCAAAACCTAATGAACCGATATGAGGAAATTCGCGATTTAAGTAATGAGGGGGGGCAAAAAAATCTAAGTGCAGGAATTATTAAAGATATATTAATTTCTTTTCCATCAAAATTAGAACAAACCAAAATTGCTTCTTTCCTCTCCTCCGTTGATGAAAAGATTGCTCAACTCACGCAAAAGCATGAGTTACTCAGTGAATATAAACAGGGCATGATGCAAAAGCTGTTTAGTCAGCAGATTCGTTTTAAAGCGGATGATGACAGTGAGTTTGAGGAGTGGCAAGAAAAGCCCCTTAATTATTATTTATATACCAGCAAGCTTAAAAATAAAGATTTAAAATATTCAAAATATGAGGTTTTATCTGTTTCTGGAGACCTTGGAGTTGTTAATCAAATAGAATTACTTGGACGTTCATATGCGGGTGTTTCAGTTGCACCTTATGGAGTTGTTGAACATGGCGACATTGTTTACACAAAAAGTCCATTAAAAAGTAATCCATATGGCATTATTAAAGTTAATAAAGGAAAGTCCGGTATTGTTTCTACTTTATACGCTATATATAAATGTAGAAATAATATAATTCCAAATTTAGTTGATTACTATTTTCAAAATCATATGAAATTAAATCACTTTCTTAAACCTTTGGTTAAGAAAGGGGCAAAAAATGATATGAAGGTTAATAATGACCATGTTTTAACTGGTTTAGTTATTTTCCCTAGCTCCATAGAAGAACAAGTCAAAATTGTGAAATTTTTATCTATTATCGACCAAAAAATTGAAATTGTAGCAAAGCAAATTGAACAAGCTAAACAGTGGAAAAAAGGTTTGTCACAGCAGATGTTTGTTTAGAGAGTTGTGGAAATGGCAAATTGGCTAGTCACTGTAAATTATGATGAGTTTGATCTAGAAAAAGCATTTGATGTTTTACCTGTAATTTATTGGAAAAATTCAGTAAAGACAGAGGGAAAAGGCTTACAAATAAATGATATAGTTTTTGTTTATGTCACCAAGCCAATATCAAAAGTTGTCTATCAATTTAGAGTGTCTGGATTTGCCAGCCCATCAGAATATCCGCTTACTCAAAAAGCCTTTTGGAAAGATACGAAGCAACCCGCCAATATCAAGGGCTATGCTGTTTTTGAAAAATTGAAAAAACTAGATAAATCTACTTTAAGCTATAAATATTTTGTACAGCAAGGCTTGATTCCTGATGCTCCAATTCAAGGTCGCCGAACAGATCGGGATAAGGCTATTGATGACCCTATACGAATTTTTCTAGCCTATATTTCGAAAGAGTTTCATAGTACAGGTTATCCCGATGAAGCAAATGTAGATGATCAATTGTTTTCAGAAGGTGCTAAGCAGAAGATTCATGTAAATCGCTACGAAAGAAATCCAGAAGCGCGGGCAAAGTGTATCGAAATTCATGGTACACGCTGTGAAATTTGTAAGATGAGTTTTGCCGAAACCTATGGTTCTTTTGCGCAAGATTTTATTCATGTCCATCACAAAACGCCTTTACATCACATTTCAGATAGTTATGAGGTCAATCCTGAAACTGATTTAATGCCAGTTTGCCCAAATTGTCATGCAATGTTGCATCGACAGGAAAATGGATGTCCGATGACAGTTGAACGTTTAAAGCAGTTATACAATGCTTCTAAAAGTTTAAGCTAAGTTCAATTCATTCAAAAAATAAAAATTGGGGGAGAGAAAGCATGCAAATTTATCACACAAAAGAACAAAAGCTTGTTGAGTTAACAGAAACTCCTTTTCGCTTAGAAAAAGAAATTCAAACAGTTTTTGAAAACAACCTTTACGAGTTTACAGGTCTAGAATTTATTAAATCTGAGTTTACGATTAAAAGTAACCGGATTGATACGCTCGCCTTTGACCCTGAAAGTAAAGCATTTGTCATTATTGAATACAAACGTGACCGCAACTATAGCGTGATAGATCAGGGTATTTCTTACTTAAACCTAATGCTTGAATATAAAGCTGATTTTATTGTGGAATATAACGAAAGTCAGGCTAAAAACTTAAAGCGACAAGATGTAGATTGGTCACAAAGTCGAATTATTTTTGTTTCATCAAGTTTTACTGACTTTCAAAAACAATCGACTAACTTTAAAGATTTAGGTATCGAGCTTTGGGAAATTAAACGTTATGAAGGGGGAATTATTTCAATTAACCCAATGCAAAAAACCAAATCTGCACCATCAATTAAACAATTTCAAACAGAAAGCTCTAAAGAGATAAAAACGATTTCAAAAGAAATCAAACAGTACGATGAAGATTATCATCTAGCAGATAAATCAGATGATATTAAAGAACTTTATGAACAGTTCCGAGACGCAATTCTAAATTTAGCACCAGAATTAGAGATTAATGCCAAAAAACTTTATATTTCATTTAAACGACATAAGAAGAATTATGTTTATATAGAGGTCTATAAGAAATTACTTAGATTGACCTTGAATACAAAAATCGGGCAATTAGATGACTCAAAAAAATTATTTAGAGACATGTCTAATATAGGCCATTGGGGAGTAGGTGACTATCAGGTAGATGTATCAGATACTGAAAATCTAGAATATATTTTGAGCCTTATTAAGCAACTCTTAAAGTAGAAAACTTTATCTTAAAAGCTATTTTATATTTTGTCTTATGGAACAGCAGTTTAATAAATGCTATTTTATTATAGGGTAATCGGTATAAATCAGTAATTAATAAACAAAGTTAAGAGATTGAATAGTGTCTACACAAAAAGAGCTGGAATTAGAAGCTTTACTCATACAACAACTAGAAACTTTAGGTTATGAGCGTGTCCAGCTTCGTAATGAAACAACTCTATTAGAAAATCTTAAAAGAAAAATTCAGCAGCTTAACAAAATTGAAAACCCATTTTCAGATTCAGAGTGGAAGCAAATCTGGCATTACTTGAGCAATGAAACCACAGTATTTAAAAAAGCAGAGCTATTACGCAATCGCTGTCCCGTCAAATTCGACGATGGGTCCGTAAGACATGTACTTTTTATTAGTGAAGATGTGCAAGAAAATAGTTTTCAGGTATCGAACCAAGTTGTAGCGGATCATCGAGATTTAAACGGACGTACTAGCCGTTTTGACGTTACGTTGTTAATTAATGGCTTTCCATTAGTACAAATTGAGATTAAAAAATCTGGTGTAGAACTTAAAAAAGCCTTTGAGCAAACATTAGAATATGCCAAAACAGCCTATAAATCAGGCGAAGGTTTATTTGGCTTTATTCAATTTTTTGTGATTAGCAATGGTGTAAATTGCTTGTACTATGCAAATGGTACACAAAGTATTGAGTTTGCTTTCCCATGGACTGATGAAAAAAATAAAAAAGTTAATGATTTAGTTAAATTCACTAATACTTTTTTAGACCCGAAACATCTGACCAAAATGTTGATGCAATATATTGTTATGCATCAGTCAACTCAAAGTTTAATGATTTTACGTCCATATCAGATTTATGCCGTAGAAAAGATTATTGAACATGTTAAAACTTCACCAGACAATGCTTATATTTGGCATACCACAGGTTCAGGCAAAACACTGACTTCCTTTAAAGCCAGTCAGTTACTCATTAAGAAGCCAGAAATACAGCGAGTTATCTTTGTAGTCGACCGTAAAGATTTAGACGGTCAAACCGCAGAAGAGTTTAATAAGTTTCGTGAAAACAGTGTAGACAGTACAACCAATACAGCAAACTTAGTTAAACAACTACGTTCTTTAGATAATCGTTTAGTCGTAACAACCATTCAGAAATTGAACAATGCAATTTCAAATGACCGTTATGAAGATGAAATGGCTTTTCTAAAAGATCAAAAAGTTATTTTTATTTTTGATGAATGTCATCGTAGCCAGTTTGGTGAAACGCATCAAAAAATTAAAAAGTTCTTTAAAAATGCTCAAATGTTTGGTTTTACAGGAACACCAATTTTTGAAAAAAATGGCCACACTGTAAGTGGGGAAAAATTTACCACAGAATATTTATTTCCAAAGTTGCTACACAAATATGTGATTGTAGATGCTATTAATGATGGCAATGTCTTACCGTTTAACATCGATTATTTAGGACGCTTCGTACATAAAAATCCAGAAGCACAAGAAGAAAAAATAGAGTCAATTGATAAAAGAGAACTTTTTGAAAATGAACGCCGAATTGAAAAAATTGTTCGTGAAGTAATTGCAACACATTCTAGCAAAACGAATCAGCGTGAATTTAATGCGATGTTTTGTGTATCGTCAGTTCCAGCACTCATTCAATATTACGATAAATTTGAGAAAGTGCAGGCTGAGCTACTAGAAAAAGCGCAACAAAATAATGAACTTTATCAACCTCTAAATATTGCAACCATATTTTCTTGTGCACAATCTTCAGCACAGCAAGCTAGTGAAGCTGATGATGATTTTATTGCAGAGGAAGAAGTTGATGCGCCGAAACACGTCGATGAGTTTGCAGAGAAGAAATTAACCCAATATATCGCAAATTATAATCAAACTTTTAATACCAACTATAGTCTCGGTTCAGGGTTTTACGATTATTATCAAAATATTAGTAGTCGAGTTAAGGCCTACGGTACAGATAAAAATAAGGGTAAAGAAATTGATATCTTACTTGTCGTAAACATGTTTTTGACAGGGTTCGATTCAAAACGACTTAATACTCTTTATGTTGATAAAAATTTAAAACATCACGGTTTAATTCAAGCTTTCTCACGTACCAATCGAGTCTATGGTCAGACAAAGCCTTTTGGAAATATCGTGTGCTTCCGTAATCTTAAGCAAGCGACTGATGATGCATTGATTATGTTTTCTGATAAAGAAGCAAAGAAGGTTGTCGTTGTTAGACCTTATGAGCAAGTTATACAACTCTATGAATCAGCGGTAAATAATTTATTAAACATTACACCGACATGCCAGTCTGTTGATGACTTATATGGCGAAAGTGAAAAAGAATCGTTTGTGTATGCCTTCCGTGATGTAATGAGGCTAAACAATCGTTTAAAAATGTATTCAGAATACGATCAAGATGCTACTTCTTTTACAAAACAAGATTTTGAAAATTATTCATCAAAATATAAAGATCTAGCTTTTAGCTATCAAATGAGGCCGAACGTAGCTGAAAAAACTTCAGTACTAGATGAGGTCGATTTCCAGCTCGATTTATTGTTTAGTGATCGAGTTAATGTAGATTACATTTTAAAATTACTTAATCTTATTATTAATTCTAAAAATCAGGAACAGAAAGATAGTAGAGTCAAACAGCTTAAGGATTTATTGAATAATAATATTTCTTTATATGATAAGCGTGATTTGATTGAAAAATTTATCAATGAGCAAATACCTAAAATGGTAACAGGGGAAACTGTACAAGAAGCCTTTGCTGCATTTTGGGATATGGAAAAACATCGTGCCTATGATATTTTCTGTAATGAAGAGCAGCTGAAAAAAGATGAGTTCAATAGAGTTGCAGATAATTTTGAATTTACAGAACGGTTACCACTCATTCATGAAATTAAAGAACTACCGATAAAAAAACCGCCATTAGGAAGAAAGAGAGCAATATATTATGCAGACTTACATACCAAGACGAATGGATTGTTAAGTCGCTTTGATTTGAAAATATAAATCTTTCTAATTGTCTAACATGTTTAACTTTTATAAAAAGGATACAGGTTGTGTTTATAGTTGAAATTATAAATGCTGGGGTTAACAAGAAAGCAAAAATAAATAAAATGTTTTTAGATAATGGGCCTTTTTGTATTTACTATATTCATGATGAACATGGATTTCCCAAGCCTATTGCTCGATGTGACCAAATAGATGAAGTCGAAGTTATAAGAGACTTAACTACAAAAAAGGCAACAACAAAAGGTTATGAACATTCGGAAACGACAACTTCTACTTCAGATTTAATAACTCGAACCTTGTTGGGTGGAGCATTGAAAGGTACAGCTGGAGAAATAATTGGGGGTGTGACAGCAGCTAAAAAAACTCAAACTGTACAATTGAGTCAAACTACAGAAGAAATAGATAAGCATTTATTACAGCTAAAAGTTAAATTCTTGGATGGAAATACTTTAATAATTAATACGGATAATCCAGAGGTCATGGAGTTACTATTTTCTTATGTTGGTGTTCAGCCTGTAGACGAAAATGAATTACAAGAGTTAAGAAAATTATCTTTACAACAAAGAGATAAAGAAAAGTTAAGAGATTTTAAATTTGCCAACGATCAAGAATCTTATAAACAGGCAAATCAAATAGCTACTGAAAAGCTTGCTCAATTTAAGCATGCTAGCAAGCAATCTTTACTATGGCGGAGCTTATTTATATCTTTTTTAGTTTCTTTTATCGTCGTTTTTTTACTCAAAAACTTCGTAGGTTTGCTAGTCTCTTTTCTAGCTTTCCTAATTTTAGGCTTAGTTATTTCAAAGGTGATTTACACCAAACTTAATTTTCATAATGAAAGTAAAAAAGCTAAATACCAAGCTTTATTTGAAGAAGAAGTGTTTAAGCAAATTACTTCAATAAGAGAAAAAAGTAGTAGCTAACGATTTTATGTTCAATTGTTTTTGGCTTTTATCGTTCAGGTAAGAATTATCTTCCCCAAGGCCCTTGTTCCACAACAGAACTTTAATTTTTTATAGCGACTTAGAGTAGAATGCCATTACAGCTAGTTTTATTTTATCTTTAAGAAATTGCCATTCCACCAGAATTCTTTATATAAAAAAACCACTTATGATAAGTGGTTTTTTATTCTTAAATTTTTCAACAACAAGAGTAAATAAAAAGTTAATAACAATCTTAAAAAAGATTTTTTACTTAGTAGCAACTAGATAGTAAAGCATACTACCCATTCCATTTTTTCCTTTACTGATGACTTTAAATTTACCTGTCAAATGACCAGTTTCTGTATTCCATTGTACGTATGGGGCACATTTATCAATAGTCGTCTCTGCATTTGGATTATTAATCTTGTCGCACTCTATGTAAGCGTCATATTTCACTTTACCAATAGGAGCTATATCAAATGTTGGACTTACTGAGCGGTAACCATAAGTAATAAAATCAAAATCGTCTGGATCTTGTATAACTAAGTCTAATTGAACAATTTTGTTATGATTTTTTTTAAGGAATTTAGCAAAGTTCACATCTTTTTTCGGTATCCCTTTATAGCTTGGAATAGGGGATGCATAAAGATTAGAACCAACTGACATGAGTATACTAATAAGAATGAATTTTGTGAGGCTAATAATTTTCATAGACAATTCCTGATGTATTTTTCTTAATAACAGAACTTTATAGGTGAGGTTAGTAAGTACTTGTTCTAATGATATATTGCTTATCACAATAAAGTAAGTAAGAGGTTTGCTGAGCACTTTTTTATTTACTTAGATATCGGCTTCTGAAGAATTGATCTTTCAAATTCTTTAGCTCCTAACAGATATAATTTATTAATCGAAAAACTCTCTAAATATTTGATACCCCCCAAGGCCCCCATGCCACAACAGAACTTTAATTATTTGCGCTGATTTAAAGTAATCTACCATTGCGACACAGAGATAAGGGAGCTAAGCCAAACGCTTAGCCCATGTCTTCTTTATCGCACCGCCGCATCACGCTAAAAAAAGTAGGGGCAAAGTCCTGTGGGAGAGCAGGACTTTGCAAACTGACATGTTCTAGACGTTGCATGAGCTTAGGCGAATACACTTGTTCAAGCCGTTGGTAAATACAGTCGCAACTGGCTTGGGTGTGTCCACCAGACAGGCAAATTTCTTCAAAATCCTGCTGAGTGTGAATGTCGCAACCAGAAACACTGTAATCGCCTATTAAAAGGCTTAAAGCCAAAATAGGTTTATAAAGTTTCATATTATTCTCGTGATAATTTTTACTAAGTTATTAATAAAAAATAAGCCGCATATATTTAAAGTATTAAAATCATTTTTAAAGGCAATAATTAACCCGCCTGAAATACAGGAAAATAAAATGATTAAAATTTTAAAATAAAATTATTTATAAATTTAAAATATTTTAGGTGAGAGAAAGCCTAAATTTTAAATAAATAAAATCACGAGAGAGGATAGGGGATTAATATAAAAAAGGTCATGGTCAACTCCTAGAATTTATGGAGCTCTACCACCAAAAATCACCGTCAATTGATTATGGTGGTAGAACGAAAAGGGGTTAGCAGACTGGGATCCAAGGAACCAGCACGCGCAAGCGCGTCCCCCTCCCGTCCTACCGCAAAGAAAAGGGACGCAAGGGTCTAACGACTTATAGTTGAACTATAACCCGCCATGGATCTACGGTCTGCTAAAACCGACTGGCAATGTAGGCCAGCGAGACCATAATAATCATAAGTTTTTAACAGGTCAATTCAATTTAAATAAAATATTATAAAAAATTAAAATATAATTTTATATTTTAATTAAACTCAAAAGTTTATCTATTTAAAGAGATAAATTAATAAAGATAATAAAGTTAAACTAAACGCTTAGCTTAATCTTAAAATGTATAACGGTAATGAGTGAATATGAGGGTGCTAGAGTAAATTAAAAAATCTTGCCGATTTGTTTGAAGAAAATAATAAATAGAAGTAATGAATAAATTTATGATCTGCACTGTTGCATGGTACGCATCATGGTTTTCACAAAATCACGCGGTACTTCGGGGCTTTGTAGGCTTAAATTGCCAAGTTTATGCATGAGTTTAGGAGAATATTGACGTTCTAAGCGAAGATAAATGCATGTACAACTTGCACGGCTATGACCCGCTGCCATACATTTTAAGTAAAAATCACGTTGAGCATTATTTTTTTGACCAGCGAAAGCAACGGATACAAATAGTAATCCGCCTAGAAAAACTGAATAATTATAAAGTGACATATATCTACTCTTGGTTGTTGTTTTTCATTATCCATATCTTGGCATAACTCTTTCGTGTTCAAAATCTGTTGGCATCAATTTGCGGTTTCATCATAGTTAGAACGGTTTTAGAGGTCAAATTGATTTAGAGACGATAACTGTTTATTGTTTTAAAAATAGACAATTTTCATTGTTGCCATTTTAAAGACAGTGTTACGACATTACGCACTCTATGTTTTTACAAAGTTTTTTGTTCTTATAATCCTTTTAACTTTATTCATTTTTTATTTTAAATCATTTTTCTAATGTAATTAGATCACTTTAAAATTTTCATTGTTGCCATTTTAAAGACAGTGTTACGACATTACGCACTCTATGTTTTTACAAAGTTTTTTGTTCTTATAATCCTTTTAACTTTATTCATTTTTTATTTTAAATCATTTTTCTAATGCAATTAGATCACTTTAAAATTTTACTTTAATAGGACACTTCATATGCCAGATACCCCAATTAAAAAAGACGCAGAAAGTACCTGGGCCATATGTCGAGATCCGGTTTTGCTAACTATGGTTGGTGGGGCGATTGATACCATTGGTTTTATTGCCTTGTTTGGTTTTTTTACCGCGCATGTGACCGGAAACTTAGTGTTGGCAGGGGCAGCATGGGTAAAAGGAGGTGCGGGAATATGGATTAAGCTTGCCGCAATTCCACTGTTTATTATTACAGTTGTGATTACCAAACTGTTAATTGACCGTAGTCAGGTGAAGCATAAAACACTGTCTTATTTATTTTTATTTGAAGCCATTTTTCTATGTGCTTTCATGGTTGCGGGACTCTATTTCGAACCATTTAAAAACCCCGATGCAATTACAGTTGCAGTGACGGGTGGGCTAGGTCTAATTGCTTTAGCCATTCGTAATACTTCAAGCAAAACGCTGATTAAAAATATTAGCCCAAGTACGATGATGACAGGCAACACCACACAGCTTGGTATTGATATTGCCAACTTGCTGAAAAATAATAATGCAGCCAATTGGGCAAGTTTACTCAAAAGTGCCAGTATTGTTGTCGGCTTTATCATTGGTGCTTTCTTAGGGGCGATTTTGTACGTGTATTTTGATTTCTGGAGTGTTGCGCCGTTTATTTTACCCATTTTATATTTTTCTTATTTAGCTTCGCAGCAAAAGTTTAATCAAGCTTAATGAAAGTAATTCATAAATTGGCCCGAATTAAATTGAGTTCGGGCTTTTTTATGTGCTTAAGTTTGCCAACTAAAAGTGCGTATTCAAATTGTTCAGCTATGACTTTGCAGGCATAATGACTTGATGGGGAAATACATTCGCTAAAGGAATGCACAATGACAAAGTCTTACCATTATTTAATGATAACAATAATGGGGCTGCTCAGCGGTTGTCAGGTCATTCATTTAAAAGAAAGTAATTTAAGCAATGCTTTAGAAAGTAAGAATGAAAGTATTCTGACAGACGGCACCTTAAGCCATCAAACCCAAAACTTACTGTATTTGGTCAAAAAAAATGAAAAATCTTGTCTGCAAAATTTTGATGATTGTTTAAATAAAATTCAAAGCTTGTCCGAAAATAGCAGCCGAGAAGAACGCTATGCTGCGCTCAGTGAAATTTATTTGGCAAAAGCTTTAGACGTTGGGCGCAGTAGCCAATGTAATGCCGTTAATAAAAGTAGCAGTTGCCTTGAGCAAGAGTTAGCGCTGTTTGATAAAAGCTTGCGCTATAGCTATGTCTTTTTGTTTGACTCTGAAGAGTCGCCGTTCGATCGGGTATTTGACCATCGCCAAAATCAGGTGCGTATTTTTTATAACGTGGCTTTATCGAAGCTCATGACCACGTATTTTAATCATTTAAATACGCATCGTTTTCCACCACTGCTTAAAGCAGATGGGCATGAGTACCACGTCAATTTTGACCATGCCGTAGATGTAAAAAAAATTGAAGTCGATACTTTTCGCTCAAGCTATAACATGAACTTTTCTGGCTTTAATACCGTTAACCGTAAGGATGGTTTAGGGGCAGAGTTTATTGTTGGGAGTAAAGAAAATGATATAAATCACGGCTTCATTTTAGACCCTGATGCTTTTTATACTCACCAGAATAATCCAAACATCCATTTACCACGCTTCTTTCCAGTCACTGCTATTGCTTACCCAAAACAAAAAGCCACAGCAGATCAAGTCATTGCTGGAGCAGATTTAGAAATTGCCATGTTCGATCCATATCGACAAGACCGTGTGAAAGTTGAAGGTGTGGATTATCCGCTCACTGCAAACTATTCGGCGCCTTATGGGCTTTGGCTGTCGAAATATAATTTAGGTGCAGCAGGTTATTGGTCTTTAATTAATAAAGAAACCAATTTGATCATGCCGCATTTATATATGCTGGAACCCTTTAACCCCAATAAGAAAATCATTGTGTTTGTTCATGGCTTGGCAAGTAGTCCAGAGGCGTGGGTAAGTTTGACCAATGACATTATGGGTGATGCCGAATTAAGGAATAACTATCAAGTTTGGCAGGTGTTTTATTCAACCAATATGCCGATTTTTGAAAGTCGTTTTCAGATTTATTCATTGCTGAATCAGGCTTTTCAAAATGTTGCTAAAGATAGCTACGCTGCACACGATGCAGTGCTGGTCGGGCATAGTATGGGCGGAGTGATTAGCCGGCTCTTGGTAAGCGATGCCGATGTTTCAGAGCAAGCCATGCAAAAAATGAATGAAGCGCAGTTAAATCGTTTAAAAGAAAATCCAGTGATTCAAGAGCGTTTTCAATTCAAAGCTTTGCCTTATTTTAAGCGGGTTGTTTTTGTTTCGGCACCGCATCATGGCACAGACTACGCTGATCGATGGTTTACGCAAATTGCGCGCCGTGTTATTCGTTTACCAGCCGATTTCTTCATTGCGGTCGAAATGAGAGACGAGAAAAACACAAAGCTCAGAAAAGGTTTGATTGAAAATGGGGCGAGTAATTTAAGTCGTTCTTCTAATTTTATGCAGCTTACGCAAGCCATTCAGCCATCGTCCAACGTGGTCTATCACTCGATTATGGGCAATATTAAAGGGACGACTGATAAGTTAAAAAGCAGCGATGGGATTGTGCCTTATCAAAGTTCGCATTTAGGTGGTGAGCAGTCGGAATTGATTATTAAAGGCGGGCATTCGATTCAGACTACACCAGAGGCGATTTTAGAATTACGCCGTATTTTACGGTTGCATTTAAAGCAGTCACAGCCTTTAAAATAGAAATTTTTGTTTTTAGAAAACCACTGCTGAACTGAATCAACAGTGGTTGAAATAATTAATTAAGCTGATTTTGTTTGAGCGATTTTTTATGCTCAAAATAGCTGATTGAAAAAATAACCAGACCGACCAAATACAACACTACAGATAGAAGTAATAAATCTAATCCTGCTGCATAGAGCAACCAAAGTGCATAGATTGAAGCGACGCTGGCAATGGCAATATGCGGTGTGCGTTTATGGCGAATGGATTCTTTAAGATAAAAAGCCGACACCAAAAAATAAGGCAGCAAAATCATCACCGATGAAATTAATAAAAGCTGGGTGTAATTTTTATTGAAAAAATACACCGCAATCAATGCACCTTGCACGACAATGGTGGTGAGCCAAAGTGATGAAATGGGTACATTATTTTGATTATTCTTTAAGAATAATTTCGGGAATGCACCATTTTTTGCAGCCAAATATGGAATTTCAGTTGCAAATAAAGTCCAGCTTAAATAAGACGAAGAAACTGAAATAATAAGCCCAATGGTAATAACGATTGTGCCCGGTAAACCGATCAGTTGCTGCAAAATGGTTGCCATTGAAGGGTTGTGCATGCCAGCAAGGGCCTCACGACTCACCACACCATAGGCCAATACTGTTACCATCACGTAAAAACTTAATGCCAGTAACACACCTAAAATGGTCGCTTTACCAATGTCATAACGGTTTTTTGCACGCGATGATAAAACTACAGCACCTTCAATACCGGTAAATACCCAAAGGGTAATCAGCATCAGGTCTTTCACTTGCTGCCAAAGTGGCACTTTTAAAGAGAAGTCATTTAAGTTGAGTTTGAACAAATCAAACTTAAAGGCAATAAAGGTAAAGAAGATAAAAACCACCATTGGAATGATTTTGGCAATAGTTGCCAGTAAATTCACAATCGCAGCTTCTTTAATGCCTCTGCTGACTAACCAATGCACAAGCCATACAAAAATGCTGGAACCAATCAGTGAATAGAGCGTATTACCTTCACCAAAAATAATATGGTCTTTGCTATCGGTAAACATGCCAACGCCCGAAAAGGCGATCACCACATAGCCGACAATACCAATGGTGGTACATAACCAATAGCCCCAAGCCGAGCAAAAACCAATCAGGTCTCCAAAACCTTCACGCGCATAGTTATAAATACCGCCATCTAAATCTGGACGCTGGCGGGTTAAATGCAAGAGCGTGAGGGCCAAGAAAATAATGCCGACTCCAGTAATGAGCCATGCAACAAGAAGGGCAGAGCCATTGGCAACTTGAGCCATATTCTGGGGGAGGCTAAATACGCCTGACCCCACCATAGAACTAAAGACCAGCGCTGTAAGAGACAATAGTCCAATTTTGGCAGCAGACATGGTATTTATTCTTTAAAAAATTGAGAAAGTTCAGCAATGTGTTCTGGACCAATGCCACAGCAACCGCCGACTAGACTTGCACCTGCTTTCTGCCATTGTTTAGCAAAAGCAAGATAAGCTGGCGCATCTAAGTCTTTACGAACTTCATCAAGGCCATCGTTCGCTGTTGCACTGCTATCTTGAGGCGGGAAAGCATTGGCGTAGGCACCAATTTGTACAGACTCTGGAATGAGTCCTTTAATTTCATTGATGGCTTGCAAAATTACTTCAGGTTGACAGCAGTTAAACAACACTGCTTTAGCATTTGATTGTTTGATGAAATCAGCCACTTGTTGCATGTTTTCGCCCGAACGAAGTAATGCTTGTTCTTGTTTAATTTCGTCTTGCAGGGTAAACGATACCCAATAGTCCTTACCATCTTTTGGTAATAACGCATGCACTGTTTCGACTTCTTTTAAGCACGATTGAGTTTCAGCAAGCCAAAAATCTACTTCTGGTGCCAATGTGTTAATGATTGGCTCAGCAAGGTTTTTAGCCTGTTCAGGCTGGAATAGGTCGGCACGGTACGAACCAAATAATGGTGGTAAACAGCCTGCAATTTTTATATTCTTGCCGCTTTCTTTAACTGCATTTTTTGCTTGTTCAATGGCAACTTGAATTAAACGAACACCGTCAGTTTCAAAACGTTCTTGTCCAATGTGAAATGGCACAACAGCATAGTTATTGGTGGTAATGACTTCTGAACCCGCGTTAATAAAATCGAGATGTACTTCTTTTACTGTTTCTGGTGCTTCAATGAGTGCGAGAGCAGACCATTCTGGTTGACGAAACGGAGCGCCACGACGGGCCAATTCACGGCCTAAACCGCCATCTAAAATTTTCATAAATTACAACATAAAGGGAGAAAAATAATTCAGCTAATCTATCCTGTAGATGAATGACGTTCAATCGCTAATATGCTCGTTATATTTCTAAATAAATTAGATTGTTATGAATATTTTTTCTTAAAAGGATTTCTGTAGACGATGTTCAGTTTTATTGATGAACTTCATGTGAAAAAGAACACGTATTTATATACAGCTATAGACTAAAAAACAATCTTAAAGTGCGCCATATTGTTGCCAGCTTTCACCTGTGTGCTGTGTTTTATAATACGCTTTAAGTTGCTCAAGCTGCATAAAATGTATGCCTGACCAAATCAATAAGCTGATTAATATTAAAGCTTTATATAGGCGTCGAACTTTTTTTAAGTGAGTGAACGCCAATAGAACAAAAAACAGAGCAGGTAAAAATATGAAAAACTGAACTGCTGAGAAAAATAAATGGGCAGTACTGAAATATAACGCGACAGCACTGATTAGCAGATTTAAAACAGAACATAGCTTTTGATATTTACCGAGCTTAAATGCATAAGCAGTGATGGCAAGTAACACGGCCGAGCTGACATAAATGGGTGTACCACCAATCATCCACATATAAAAACCACTCAACAAAAGATAAGCCAGTAGCAAAACAAGCACGAGCTTAAAACAAAATGACAAGAGGCGAGGTGATGATTTTAAAGGCGTCATGGTTAGTCTAAATATCTCAAGTGAGGGCTTAAAAAACAAAAGGACGAATCGAAATTCATCCTTTTGGAATTTTAGTTATACATCGTCAAACTTAGTTTGCTTTTGCAACTGGGGCAGCAGCAGTTTCATCGTTTGCAGCTTTGAACGGAGATGTATAATTCAAGCCAAGCGTAGAACTTGTGTACTGACGAACTTTGTCGAGTAATACAGGGTCTTTGCTTAAGTCTTGTTTATAAGAAACTACAATTTCATGAAGCTTCTGATTCCATTTACCTTCAGTTTGCTCAGGGAAAGCTTTTTCAAGCAAGTTGAGCATGATATACGGAGAAGTCGAAGCACCCGGAGACGCACCTAACAATGCAGTTACAGCACCATCTTTAGATGCAAAGATTTCTGTACCGAATTGAAGGGTAGCTGGTTTACCTGGTTCTTTTTTGATGATCTGAACACGTTGACCCCCTTGGCTTAAACGCCAGTCTTCAGCTTTCGCATCTGGGTAGTACTTACGAAGTTCATTTAGACGGTCTTCATCTGACATCATCACTTGGCTAACCAAGTATTTAACAAGATCAAGGTTTTCCAAGCCAACAGTGGTCATTGGTAAAACGTTATTTTTGTTGGTTGATGCAAGTAAATCAAGCTGAGAACCATTTTTCAGGAACTTGTTTGAATATGTTGCAAATGGTCCAAACAATACATATTTTTTACCGTCGATATAACGTGTATCAATATGTGGTACAGACATTGGAGGCGCACCAAGTTCAGCACGGCCATAAACTTTTGCAGTATGTTCTGCAGTAATTTTCGGGTTGTCCGTAATTAAGAACTCACCACCTACAGGGAAGCCTGCATATTGTTTAGCTTCTGGTAAGCCAGTAAGTTGTAATAATTTAACCGCTGCACCACCTGCACCAATAAATACAAAACGTGTTTTAACGTGGTCTACTTTACCAGTTTTCAAGTTTTTGAAAGACACAGTCCAAGTTTTGTCATCATTTTGGCTGATGCCAGTCACTTCGGTTGAAGTCTGTAATTTGAAATTCGGGTTTTGATCTAAACGATTCACCAATTGCTTAGTGATAGAACCATAGTTTACGTCAGAGCCAACATCCATACGGGTTGCTGCAACTTTTTGACTAGGGTCACGATCGTTCATTACTAAAGGTGCCCATTGTTTAATCACAGCTGGGTCTTCAGTAAATTTCATGCCTTTGAACAACGGGCTTTGAATCATGGCAGCATAACGTTTTTCTAAGAATTGAACGTTATCGCCCCAAACGAAAGCAATGTGTGGAACTGGGTTAATGAATGATTTCGGTTCAGCTAAAACGCCTTGTTTTACCTGATATGACCAAAACTGTTTCGCAACTTCAAATTGAGAAGCAACTTTTTCAGCTTTGACAATTTCCATCTTACCGTTTTTCTCTTCGGTATAGTTCATTTCCATAAAGCCAGAGTGGCCTGTTCCGGCATTGTTAAAGCCGTTTGAACTTTCTTGAGCAACTTGGTCAAGACGTTCATACATACGGATTTGCCAGTTTGGTTCAAGCTCAGTGAAATAAGTACCGAGAGTGGCACTCATGATGCCGCCGCCAACAAGAACAGCATCAACAACTGGCTCATCTTTTGCAGTTTCTACTTGTTTTGACGCAGTTGGTCTAAACAAGAAAACGATACCTGCAATTAAAATAAGAATGATTAATACCAGAAGGTATTTCAAAAACTTTTTCATGTAAGGGGGACCTTAAAATAAGTTATTTGAGTCACTTAAGGTGTGAGGAAACCTAGACAGCGTATCCAGACAAAATGGATATAAATGCGAAAGTAAATTCTCAAAATTTGAGAACTTCTAAAAAAATAAAATTACTTGGGATTATCGCAAACACTCTATATTTTAGACTAATTTTGCATTGACAAGACAATTTTTATAATAAATGGGGTTCATCAAAATCATAAATATGATTTATATTTGATCAATTTGAGCTTTAATAAGATAAATTATACTTATTAGTTTTCTTTAATTATTTGAAATTTAATATTTATTTTTAATATAGTTGAAGTTGGGACATTTGAAGAATATTTAGCTATAAAAATAGATTATTTTTTAATTCATGGCATTTTTATGTAAATAAGCGCCTCGTAGTCGCTTATTTTTTGTCATACATTGTTCTTATTAATGGCCTAACTATAGATATTAAATAAAGGGTATATCTCTGCATAAGAAATATACCCTTTAACGTTTTATGGCGCTACATAGAATGGTGCAGTTGAACGTGGTAATGCTTCACGTCCACGAATTTGATCTGCAATTTTCTCGGCAATCATAATGGTGGTTGCGTTTAAATTACCTGTAATAATCAGCGGCATGATTGAAGCATCAACTACACGCAAGCTTTGCATACCATGTACCCGGCCTTGACCATCTACGACAGCCATTTCATCTTCACCCATTTTACAACTACAAGACGGATGGTAAGCCGTTTCAGCATGGTTACGAACAAAGTCATCAAGCTCTGCATCGGTTTGCAAATGTTTCCCCGGACTAATTTCTTCACCACGATATGGGTCGAGAGCCGGTTGCTGCATGATTTCTCGGGTAATACGAATTGCATCGCGGAACTCACGCCAGTCTTGTTCACTCGACATATAGTTAAACAAGATGCTTGGATGCTCAAACGGATCTTTTGATTTAAGTCGAATACGGCCACGTGAAGGGGAACGCATTGAACCGACGTGAGCTTGGAAACCGTGTTCTTTTACTGCATTACTACCGTTGTAGTTAATAGCAACTGGCAAGAAATGGTATTGAATGTTTGGCCATTTGAACTCATCTGAACTACGGATAAATCCGCCAGCTTCAAACTGGTTGCTTGCACCAACGCCTGTACCATTAAATAACCACTCGGCACCAATGGCAGGTTGGTTGTACCATTTCAATGCAGGATATAGAGAAACAGGTTGCTTACATTTATACTGCAAGTACATTTCTAAATGGTCTTGCAGGTTTTCACCTACACCCGGTAAATCATGAACCACATCAATGTCCATCGATTTTAAGAAAGTGCTTTGACCTACACCTGAACGTTGTAAAATTTGTGGTGAAGCAATTGCGCCTGCACACAGTAACACTTCACGTTTAACCAAGGCGCGTTGCAAGTTATTTTGGTCAGCCCCGATAATATATTCAACACCCACGGCTTGTTTTTGGTTAAACAAGATTTTATTGGTGGTGGCGTGGGTCAGAATGGTCAGATTCGGACGACCTTTTGCCATGTCTAAATAACCACGTGCGGTACTTGAACGACGACCATTAGGGGTTACCGTGCGGTCCATTGGGCCGAAGCCTTCTTGCTGGTAACCATTTAAGTCATCGGTACGCGGGTAACCTGCTTGTACACCAGCTTCAACCATGGCATGGAACAAAACATTATTGCCATTTTTAGGTGTAGCAACCGACACAGGGCCATTGCCACCATGGTAATCATTTTCACCAATGTCACGAGTTTCGGCTTTTTTGTAGTAAGGCAAACAGTCGGCATAAGACCAGTTTTCTAAGCCCTTATGAGTTGACCATTGTTCTAAATCCATTGCGTTACCGCGGATATAGCACATCCCATTAATTAAAGATGAGCCACCTAAACCTTTACCACGACCACATTCCATACGACGGTTATTCATGTGTGGTTCAGGGTCGGTTAAATAAGCCCAGTTATAGCGGCGACCTTGAAGAGGGAAGGCCAAAGCGGCTGGCATTTGGGTGCGGAAATCTAAGCGATAGTCTGGACCACCAGCTTCTAAGAGTAAAACGGTGGTATCTTTGTCTTCAGTCAGACGCGCAGCGAGTACATTTCCGGCAGATCCTGCGCCAATGATAATGTAATCATATTCTTTAATATTCATAACTATCCTTTTTTTACTAACAGTTTGCCTGAGCAATCTATAAAGATTGCTCTGCATATGTGATTTAGGTTGACGTGTTTAGAGCGATTGGGGCATTAAAAAATGCTTTGATAATCGCCAAGTTCAACTTGAATAGATTTGATACGGGTATAGTGCCCAAGCGTGGTGAGACCATTTTCACGGCCTACACCAGATTGTTTGTAGCCACCCACTGGCATCTCTGCAGGCGACTCGCCCCAAGTATTAATCCAGCAAATACCAGCTTCAATTTGGTGAATAATGCGATGAGCGCGGCTAATATCTTGAGTAACAACACCGGCAGCTAAACCAAAGGTGGTGTCGTTAGCACGACGGATGACTTCTTCTTCGGTTTTATAGCTTAAAATGCTCATGACAGGTCCAAAAATTTCTTCTTGAACAATCGCCATTTGGTCAGTGCAGTCGCTAAATACTGTCGGTAATACATAAGCGCCGTTGGCAAGTTGGCCTTCTGTTGCGCGGTCACCGCCAATTAACACTTTAGCGCCTTGTTGTTTGCCTGACTCAATGAAAGACAACACTTTTTCCATATGAGGGAAGCTAGTGAGTGGCCCGAAGTTGGTGTCTTCTGCCATTGGGTCACCAATGCGAATACGTTTTACACGCTCTACAACCGCTTTTTCAAAGTCGGCTAAAAGTGATTTTGGAACAAATACACGTGTACCGTTGGTACATACTTGTCCTGAGCTAAAGAAGTTCGCCATGACAGCAATATCTGCTGCGCGGTTAAGGTCGGCATCTTCACAAATAATCAGTGGAGATTTACCACCAAGCTCCATGGTCACTTCTTTAAGTGTAGAGCCTGCGGCACTTGCCATGACTTTTTTGCCAGTTTCTACACCACCAGTGAATGAAATTTTTTCAATCACAGGATGTTCAGTGAGCCATTGACCGATTTCACGACCAGCACCTTGCACAACGTTAAATACGCCGTCTGGTAAGCCAGCTTCTGTATAGATTTCTGCAAGTTTAAATGCACTAAGAGGAGTGGTTTCACTTGGTTTGAAAATCATGGCATTGCCAGCGGCAAGAGCAGGGGCAGATTTCCATAAAGCGATTTGAATTGGATAGTTCCAAGCCCCAATACCGGCAACCACGCCTAAAGGTTCACGACGTGTATAAAAGAAACTTGATTCGCGAAGCGGAACTTGTTCACCCTGAATGGCGGTTGCAAGTCCTGCATAATATTCGAGTACATCTGCACCAGTCACAATGTCGACTGTAGATGTTTCGCTAAAAGCTTTACCTGTGTCGAGTGTTTCAAGACGCGCAAGCTCATCATTACGTTCACGAAGAATGTCGACAGCACGACGCAAAATACGTGAACGCTCCATGGCAGTCATGGTAGCCCAGATTTTTTGTCCTTGTTGGGCACTTTGTACAGCAGCTTCAATATCTTGTTCAGAAGCTTGTTGAAGAGTCGCGATTGTCTCGCCGTTGGCAGGGTTAATACTATTAAATGTTTTTCCACTGGTTGCGTTAACGTAGCGTCCATGGATATACAGTTGATGAACTTGTGCATCACTCATTTTGTCTCTCCTGCAAAGGCTTGTTCGCAAATTTCACTTGCGTTTGTACATAATCGTAAGCAATGGAACGGGCAAGATTGCTGTCAAATTCATTATGACGGCTCAAACTGCCTCGTAACCATAATCCATCAATCAATGCTGCCAAACCTCGAGCGGCAACACTGGCCTGTGGTTCTTCCATTAACTTGAGAAAATAAAACTTCAAGTTGGAATACAGGCGTTGATCATTAATCTTTTGCAAGCGGCTTAAGTCTGGTACATGCATGCTTGCAGACCAAAAGTCTAACCAGACCCGCATTGCTTTTTCATTGACCTGACTAATGTCAAAGTTAGAGTCGATAATGGCCTTAATCTGGCTCTCTGGATGCGAATCTGCTTCTGCTCTGTATTGTTCGGTTTTATGCCGAAGAACATTTAACATTTCTTGCATACAGGTATTGATCAACCCTTGTTTGTCGCCAAAATAATGGCTGACAATGCCGGTCGACAACTCGGCTTTTTTTGCAATTTGTGCAATGGTGGTATTGGATAACCCCACTTCATAAATTACGTCGAGTGCAGCGTTCATGATTTCTTCACGTCGCACGTGCTCTGGTTTTACTCTGCGTTTTGTCATGTTTTTCCACATCAGCACTTTTAGTGGTGCTTTAAATTCAGCATGTTAACTTGCAGAGCATCATAGCACTTTTTTTATCATACTTGTTATTGATTGAACGTTCAATCAATAACAAGTATGATATGTAAAAATCAATGAATTTTTGAAGATTAGCACGAGGAATAAAGCGCTAAAATCAAAAGTTCTTAAGGATAGGATGATGCGCATAAGTACATTACTTATCACGTTATTTTGAGAAAATACACCGATTGCAAGGAGCAATAAGATGGTGTTGAAAAGTGATAGATATTCTTCAGACCATATTCGGTTAAATCGTTTTGTATTTTGGAGTTCGGCCATCAGTATTGGCATTTTTGGCCTACTTTTTGTGCTGTTTCCAGAGAAAAGTCAGTTTTGGTTGACCTATATACAAGAGCAAGTAAATCACTTTTTTGGGTGGTACTACATGCTGGTGATTGTGCTGTGCCTGAGTTTTGTGGCTTGGCTCGCTTTTTCAAAAGTAGGGCAAATTCCCTTAGGAAAAGACGATGATAAACCTGAGTTCACTTATCTGGCTTGGACTTCAATGCTGTTCTCGGCAGGCATTGGTATTGCGCTACTTTATTATGGCGTGGCCGAACCTGTTGACCACTTTTTAAGACCACCAGAAGGTGAGGCAGGAACCATTCAAGCCGCCCGAAATGCGATGACCTATAGTTTTTTGCATTGGGGCATTCATGGTTGGGTGCTCTATGCATTGCTCGGGGTTACTTTAGGTTATTTTGCTTTCAGACAAAATTTACCGTTGGCATTACGTTCGGCGCTATACCCAATTTTTGGCGAGCGAGTCCATGGGTTGATTGGTGATTTTGTCGATGGTTTTGGAATTTTAGCGACGGTTATTTCCTTGGTCACCAACTTGGGAATCGGAGCATTGGTGCTGGTATCAGGTATTTGTTATTTACTTCCGCAAATTCCTAATAACTCAGTGACCTTAATTACTGCTGTTCTCATCATGATGAGTGTTGCCACGATCACAACTGTGGTGGGCATTGAAAAAGGTCTGGCATGGTTGTCGCGTATTAATTTACGTTTGCTGTATGCATTACTTTTATTTGTATTTTTAACAGGTCCTACAAATCATTTATTAAATGGTCTTGTACAGAATATGGGAGATTATCTAAGCAATTTTATTGGTAAAAGTTTTGATATGTATTTATACAATCAAAAAGCCAGTGGCTGGTTAGGTTCGTGGACGGTGTTTTATTGGGCTTGGTGGATTGCATGGGCGCCTTTTGTTGGTATGTTTATTGCCCGTATTTCAAAAGGACGTACGATTCGTGAGGTTGTATTAGGTGTATGCCTGATTCCTTTAGGCTTTACATTGGCTTGGATTTCGGTTTTTGGAAATACTGCCATTTACTTTATTTTGAACCAGAAACAGAAAGTTTTGGGCGATATGGTTTTAACTGACCCGGCATTATCATTATTTAAATTACTCGAATATCTGCCATTTAATCCTTATATTGCTGGCATTGTTGTTGTAATTTGTTTCGTTTTATTTTTGACACCAGTTGGGTCTGGTACACTAATGATCGCTAATTTGTCCTCAAAAGGGGGCACCAATGATAGTGATTCACCGATCTGGTTACGTGTCTTTTGGTCTGTGGTAATTACCATTGTAAGTATTGGCTTATTATTAGCCGGTAGTTTTAACTCCATGCAAAGTGCTGTGGTGTTATGCGGTTTACCATTTTCAGTCATTATTTTGCTTTATATGTTCGGTTTAGCCAAAGCGCTAAAGCAAGATGATTTTGACCCTCAATTAGTGAAAAAACAGTTAGCTGTTTCAAAAGACATTTCTGTCCCATCGAATTGTGACCAGAATAAAGTGACTGAGGTTTTATAACCTCAATCAATCACATCTATATATTATTTTTTGCGTTTAAAGTCGTCTTTTCATTAGTTTGAATAGTGAAAAGACGAAATTAAATATTTTGTTTTTATTTTTATTCCTTGAGGATTGTATGGCAACAGATAATCCAAGAGCAGTTGATGATTTAACATTATCTAAATCTAAAAAAGACCCACTCAACCGTGTGGTTTTTTATTTTTCAGCTGTACTTATTTTAATTTTTTCGCTTGTCACGTTTTTGTTCAACGATTTTGCAAATCGAGTCATGAACACCGTACTTCAATGGGTAACGTCAACCTTTGGTTGGTATTACCTGCTTGCCGCAACGTTATATATGGTTTTCGTGATTTTTATTGCCTGTTCAAGATACGGCAGTATTAAATTAGGACCTAAGCATTCAAAACCTGAGTTTAGTTTACTCAGTTGGTCTGCGATGCTGTTTTCGGCTGGTATTGGTATCGATCTGATGTTCTTCTCGGTCGCTGAACCATTATCTCACTATATGCAACCTCCGGTCGGAGTGGGTCAAACCTATGAAGCCGCACGCCAAAGTATGGTTTGGACACTGTTCCACTATGGCTTAACCGGTTGGTGTATGTATGCCTTAGTGGGTATGTCATTGGGATACTTTAGCTATCGTTATAACTTACCGCTTACCATTCGTTCTGCACTTTACCCAATTTTCGGGAACAGAATTAATGGGGCAATTGGGCATAGTGTTGATACGGCTGCCGTGATCGGAACAATTTTTGGTATTGCAACAACCTGCGGGATTGGAGTGGTACAGCTGAATTATGGCCTACATGTGTTATTGGGATTACCCGAAAATATCTGGATGCAATTTATCTTAATTGCCGTCGCGGTTGGAATTAGTATTATTTCGGTGACCTCTGGGGTTAATAAAGGCCTGCGGATTTTATCTGAAATTAATATTTATGTTTCGATTGGGCTATTACTGTTTATTTTATTCTTGGGAAATACTGAGTTTTTACTCAATGCCCTTGTACAAAATATTGGTGACTATTTAACTCGTTTCCCGACTTTAGCCTTACAAAGTTTTGCTTTTGAACAGCCTAAAGAATGGATGAGTAGCTGGACTTTGTTCTTCTGGGCATGGTGGATTGCTTGGTCTCCATTTGTGGGCCTATTTTTGGCGCGTATTTCAAGAGGGCGTACCATTCGTGAGTTTGTGTGCGGTACCTTAATTATCCCACTTTTATTTACAATCACGTGGTTATCTATTTTTGGTAATAGTGCGTTATACAGTGTGATTTTTGAAGGAAATCAAACTTTAGCCGCGACTGTATTGGCTAATCCTGCTCATGGTTTTTATGATTTATTAGCACAATATCCAGGCTTTACGTTCATTGCTTCAATTGCAACTGTAACGGGGCTTTTATTCTATGTGACGTCTGCCGATTCGGGAGCACTGGTTCTAGGTAACTTCACTACAAAACTTACTCATATTGATAATGATGCGCCTCGTTGGCTAAGTGTGTTCTGGGCAGTAGCGATTGGTTTATTAACACTTGCCATGCTCATGACCAACGGAATTACGGCTTTGCAAAACGCGACCATTATTATGGGATTGCCGTTTAGTTTCGTGATGTTCCTTGTGATGGCGGGGCTTTATAAGTCGTTAAGGCTAGAGGATTACAGGCATGCCAGCCGCAGTATGAATGCAGCTCCCGTGGTTGGTAACGTCGATATTCTGAACTGGAAAAAGCGTTTGACTCGAGTCATGCATCATCCGGGAACCACTGAAACCCAGCGCATGTTAGACACAGTTTGCCGACCAGCAGTTCAGGCCGTTGCTGATGAACTCATCAAGCAAGGAATGAATGTAGATGTGCTGCAAACATCGCTCGAAGATGAAGAGGCACTTTATCATCTGGATCTGACTATTCACTTAGAAGAAGAGCAGAATTTTGTTTACCAGATCTGGCCTGTACGTTATAGCGCGCCAAACTTTAGCCAACGTGTGAAGCGCGGCAAACAGTTCTATTACCGACTTGAAACGTATCTTTATGATGGCTCACAAGACAATGATTTGGTGGGTTACAGTAAAGAACAGGTCATTAATGATATTTTAGATAAATATGAAAGACATATGACGTTTTTACATATTAATCGTATTAGCCCGGGCAACCGACCGTTGTTCCCAGATCCACAAGCTTAAGGGGAATATACATGGCTTCTCCATATCTACATTCGTTTGCTTTATTTTTCTCTTTGCTCAATCCATTTTTGATGAGCATTTATATGATTGGCCTCATCCGCCATTCAGAAACAAAGGTGTTTAATAAAGCACTGATTCAGGGAAGCTTGATTGCATTTGTCGTGTTCATGCTATTTGCATGGGGCGGCGAAGCAATTTTTAGTAAATATCTGAATGTGCGTTTTGAAGCTTTCCAGATTTTTGGTGGCTTGATTTTTCTCGTGATTGGCTATCGTTATGTGTTTCAGGGTGCCGATACAATTGGTGAAATGCGTGGTGCGCCGGAACATCTGGCTGGCACCATTGCAATGCCTTTCATGATTGGTCCGGGAACGATTAGTGCTGCTGTGGTCACAGGAATTGAAATGTCAATTGGTGAGGCAGCCTTAGTGATTGCTTTTACCTTGTTTTTAACCTGTAGTATTTTGATTTTGATGAAATTTTCACATGATCATTTACGTTATCGACATGCCAAGCATATTGACCGTTACTTTGATATTGTGGGACGTTTATCTGCTTTATTAATTGGTACGATTGCCATTGATATGATTATTAATGGCGTAACCGGCGTGATTAATAAAGTATAACGACTCACTTGCAAGAGCCTGCTATGCCATTGAAAGTAGAATAAAATGGCATAGCATCTTCTATAAAAATTTAAAATGAAGAATGAAATTTATAAAAATATAGTTAAAAAATAATGTCTTAAAAAATCAAATTTCAGAAAAACAATGATCGATATTAGAAAATACAATGTCATGTTATAGATTTAATCATGTTTTTTTTGTGAATTATCAACCATAATGTTGACTGAGCTTGTTTTAAGACACAGAGTTGAGCTATGCCTACATTAGATGAAATAACCACAGCAACTGATGATCAGTCTGAATTGACGATGTCAGTTTTGATGACGCCTGATATGGCAAATTTTTCAGGTAATGTTCATGGTGGTACGATTCTAAAACTACTAGACCAAGTCGCTTACGCTTGCGCAAGTCGTTATTCTGGTGGCTACGTGGTGACTTTATCTGTAGATAAGGTGAATTTTAAAGAACCTATTTATGTTGGTGAGCTGGTAACCTTCTTGGCAAGTGTGAACCATGTAGGTCGTACTTCAATGGAAGTCGGAATACGTGTTGAAGCCCAAAATATTCAGAAGCGTACAGTACGCCACACCAATAGCTGTTATTTCACTATGGTCGCTGTTGATGAACAGGGTAAACCGTGTGAAGTGCCTCATTTGAAACTTGATACAGAGTGGAAACGTTGCCGCTTTGAAGCAGCTGAGCACCGTAAGGTTTTACGTCTACAAGAAAACCATAACCCATCTTGTAGCATGTATAAAAAATCTTCTTAAAAAGAATATCGAATTAAAAAAAGGATCGAACCGCAGCATGGTTCGATCCTTTTTCTTTACTGAAATTCAAAGTCCTTTTTTATTTTCAGTAAAATTATCTCTGAGCTTGGAGGAGAGTGCAGAGAAAATTAACGAGCAGCAGGAGCAGCTTCAGAAGCTGAACCTACAGCATCAGATGCAGCATTTGCAGTGTTCGCTTGTTCTTGAGTTGAAACAACAACTTTCTCTTCACCAGCAGTGCTATGCGCTTGTTCATGTTTAGAAGCAGCGAAAGTTGATACTGCAGTTAAAGCTAAAGTTGTTGCAAGTAAAGTCTTAGCTAATTTCATTTTATGGCATCCTTAAATTCATTAAAAAAAATAAATCAAACCTAATCGCTCATACCTACATGAAACGTGTATGGCTGAATGACTAAGCTAGGACACATGCTAAGCCGAGCTTGGTATTACATCAATTAACTTAACAATCTATTACGCCTATCTTAACAATAAGAAATATATCGGCCATTTATGTGCGGTATCTGTAAAATTATCGCGCTTAAATACACCTTAAAATGTGAAAAAATATTTCTTATCGAGTGAAAAAAAACCAATTGCGTTACGTAAACCTAACACTTTGGCATGAATTGTGAATGCACATAAATAGAATATTCCGTTTGAGTTATATATATCTAAAGTTAATTTAGATTCTAAATGAGATGTGTGTCTCATTTTTGACTTATAGAGTAAAAAATTAAAAACATGGGGGAGTTTAAAAATCATTTACATGACAAAAAAGGGTGATATATCTAAAATGTTTTAGACCATTCCAATTTGAGTGTCTTGTGAAATTTATTGCCCAAAAAACTGTTCCTACCCATATTATTTCTGGTTTTCTAGGGGCAGGAAAAACCACATTATTACAGCATTTATTAAGTCAGAAACCTAAAAATGAAGTCTGGGCTGTATTAATGAATGAGTTTGGGCAAATTGGAGTAGACCAACAGCTCTTACCTCAAGATGAGGGATATGCGGTCAAAGAATTATTAGGTGGTTGCTTGTGCTGTAGCAGTCAATTGCCTATGCATATTGCTTTAGCTCGTCTATTGAGTGAACAAAAGCCAGACCGACTCTTTATTGAACCGACTGGACTTGGGCATCCTTCACAGTTATTTGACCAACTGACTGAGCCGCATTGGCAAAGTAGTTTAGCAATGCGAGCATTAATTACTGTTGTTGATGGTAGCCGTTTGCATGATACAAACTGGGTTAAACAAAACCTTTATGAAGATCAGTTAAAAGCTGCCCAGATTGTGGTGGTGTCACATACTGATGTGATGACTTTTGAAGATGATCAGGCGCTTGAGTTATTAAAAGAAGAATACCAACCTTATCAACAAGAATGGGTTAAAGCTGAAAATGGTCAGTTAGCTTTAAATAAAATTGATGTGGCTGCTCGTTTAACCGAGCGATCTATACAACCTTTACTTAAACTTCAAAAGCAAATGACTGAAACCGAGGTTAAGAAGGAAATTCAGCAATTACCCTATCATTATGTCGAGTCGGCACAAGGCTATATTGTGGCAGGTTGGAAATTACCTAAACGCTGGAAATTCGATTTTTATAATTTGCTAGATTTATTATGTGCGCAGCAAGACTGGCTTCGAATTAAGGGAATTTTTAATACAGATCAAGGTTGGAAAGTTTTTAACTTTAATCCTGAACAGTTTAATTATAAGTCGGGTGAAGAGGGAATCGATAACCGGATTGAAATCATTAGTGAATATAATCACGATTGGTTGACTTTTGAAACAGCGTTACTTGCTTGTCAGCTTGAAGAATAGAGAACATTAAACCAAACATGATTTAATGTTCTCATAATGGATTTAAGGTTTTGTATCTAACACTGCTTTGGCTTGAGCATGGTCAATATCTTTTTCCCAGTGTGCAATCACTACGGCAGCAACACAGTTACCGATTAAGTTGGTACAGGCACGAATAATGCCAATGAACCAATCTACGGACAGTAGAAGTACTAAGCCAATTGCAGGAAGGCTTGGAATGACTGAAAGGGTGGCTGCAAGAATAACTAAAGCTGAGCCAGGAATACCGTGTGCACCTTTAGAAGTAATAAGCGAAACTAACAAAATAGCCAGCAAGTCATGCATAGACAAATCAATATTGCAGGCTTGCGCAATAAAAATAACCCCTAAAGTTAAGTAAATTGAAAACCCATCTAGGTTAAAAGAATAACCAGTAGGAATGACTAGACCGACGGTTGAGTCTTTGATTCCCAGATTTCTGAGTTTTTTCATAATTTGGGGTAAAACAGAGTCAGAAGAGGCTGTGCCCAAAACAATTGCCAGCTCATCTTTGAAATAGCCCACAAATTTGAAAATGTTGAGACCAGTCAGTTTTAAAATTGATCCGAGAACAATCACGACAAATAAAATGCAGGTAGCATAAAACAGTAAAACTAAATAACCCAATTGTAAGAGTGAATCTAAACCAAATTTAGCAGTGGTATAGGCCACTGAGCCGAACACACCAATTGGGGCTAAACGAATGATCAGTCCCATTATTTTAAAGAATACTTCGGAAAAAGCTTCAAGGGCCTGACGTACTAGTTCTGCCAAATGTTTGGGAATTAAAAGTAGTGATACACCAAATAAAATGGCAATAAGTAAAACTTGTAGAATATCGCCGTTTGCAAAAGCGCCAGTGAATGTTTTTGGAATAATGTTCAGTATGAAATCAGCACCCGTATGCATTTCATGAGCACGTTCAGTATAGGTGCTTAAATCTTTTGCATCTAAATGAGTAATATCGATATTCATGCCGACGCCGGGTTTGAATACATAGGCGACTACAATACCCAAAATTAAGGCAATACTTGTGACTGCTTCAAAATAGAGAATGGTTTTTGCACCGACTTTGCCCATTTTTTTGATGTCATTTGCACCATAGATTCCCAGTACGACGACACAAAACACAATTGGTGCAATCAGCATTTTAATTAAAGAAATAAAACCATCACCCAATGGCTTTAAAGAGAGGGAGAAATCATGAAAACCAATTCCAACTGCAATTCCTAGAAAGAGTGCACAAAGAACTTGTAAAAATAAACTACGCTTGAGTTTTTGCCACATAAGTCATCAATTTTAGCAAGAGGAGAATATCTCTCTTTCAAGCAAAAAGTCGGCCAACTCTAAAATAAGTTCAGCATTTTGGAACAAAATGCAAATCTCATAGGGTTATGTTTTGCATTGCTCAGTTTTTTTATAATTTTTTAGCTAAAATCGAGTATCCTTAGCGCCAAATTTTGGGACATATTAATCATGGCGCTTAAAGCAACAATTTATAAGGCAGACTTGAATATTGCCAATATGGATGACCATATTTATGGTGATTACCAGCTGACACTTGCCTTGCATCCTTCGGAAACTTTAGAACGTTTAATGGTTCGTTTGATGGCTTTTGCCCGTTTCGCAAGTGATGAGCTTGAGTTTACTAAAGACCTTTTTGAAACTGATGAGCCAGCGTTATGGCAAAAAGATTTAACAGGCCAGTTAGAAACATGGATTGAAGTGGGTTTGCCATCCGAAGATAAAGTCAAAAAGGCCAGCGCACGTTGTAAAACAGTTGCGATTGTTGTTTATGGCACACAAGTCGATGAGTGGTGGAAAAGAAACAGTAAAATTAAAACTTTAAGTAACGTTCAGGTTTGGCAAATTGCTCCTCAAAGCACAGTCGAACTCGAACAACTTTGTGAACGCACCATGCAGTTACAGCTAAATGTAATGGACACAGAGTGGACTCTTTTAAGTGAAAAGGGTCAGGCAAATGTGGTGTGGACACAGTTACAGTAAAGTAGAAAAGCGCAACAAATTCTACAGATTCAATTGGTACACTAGGTACTAAATTGCAATTTAAAGATTCAGTTTAAGGGGTAAACCATGTCAAATGAATTAGAAATTATCGATTTAAAAGTAGGTGAAGGTAAAGAAGCTGTTAAAGGCGCTTTGATTACGACTCACTATACAGGTTGGTTAGAAGACGGTACAAAATTTGATTCTTCAATTGATCGCGGTAATTATTTTGAATGCGTGATTGGGACAGGCCGTGTTATTAAAGGTTGGGACCAAGGCATCATGGGAATGAAAGTTGGCGGCAAACGTAAATTAATCGTGCCTGCTCATTTAGCTTATGGTGAGCGTAAAATGGGTAAGATTATTCCAGCGAATTCTAATTTAATTTTTGAAATTGAATTATTTGATGTCAAAACTCGTGACTAGTGAAAAATTTAAAGCCCTTTAGGGGGCTTTCTTGTTTATATGAGCTTTAAATATAAATACATTACTAATTTATATTTTAGCTTTTTGAATATTTAAGATTATTTTCAGATTATTTGATTATAAATGCTGACTGAAAAACTGTTCATTTGTGGGCAGTGTGATATTAAGACCAACTTTTAAAAAGTTTGTGCCCTAACATCAAATTTCACATAAGTAATCTATATTGTTATTGAGACGCTATTTCATGATTATCCGCTTTGCATCTCCTTTGTTGAACATATCACTTGGCTTGGCCTTGGCAGGTTTGTCAGGCATGGCATTAGCCAAACCACCTAAACTGGACGCTTCAACACTCACGGTGATTGGTTATCATGAAATTACCGATACTAAAAATGCGCTAATTCCTCAATATGCAGTGACGACTCAACAATTTACACAGCATGTTGAATGGCTACAAAAAAACGGATTCCATTTTATTACGGTAGATCAGTTGATCCGTGCTCATCAGGGCAAATTTCAACTGCCTACAAAACCGATTTTATTAACTGTAGATGATGGTTATCAATCTTTTTATCAAAATGCTTATCCAGTTATTAAAGCTAAAAAAATCCCTGTTGTGCTTGCAGTCGTTGGTTCATGGTTAGAGCCAAAAGCAGGGCAAAAAGTTGATTTTTCAGGTGAAGAAATTCCACGTGATAAAATCTTAAGCTGGGCTGAACTTAAAGAAATGCAAGATAGTGGTTTTGTAGAAATTGCCAATCATAGCTATCACTTGCACCGTGGTATTACAGGTAACCCACAAGGTAATTCTGAACCTGCTGCAACGACTCGTTTTTATGATGTTAAAACTCAAACTTATGAAAACGATGAGCAATATCAGGCACGAATCTATAACGATTTGAAAAAGAATAATGACTTACTAAAAGCGCATGGTTTACGTTCGCCACGTATTATGGTGTGGCCATATGGTCGCTATAATATGCAAACTGTCCAAATTGCGAAAAAATTGGGCATGCCAGTGACCATTACACTCGATGATGGGGCAGACCACGCAAAACAATCTCTACAAAATATGAGCCGTATTTTGGTAGAAGGCGGAATGACGACTGATGATTTGGCTCTTGAAATTAAAAACCGTGAATTGAATTTAACGGATAACAATCGTCCGCAAAAAATCATGCATGTTGATCTGGACTATATTTATGATCCGGACCCGAAACAACAAGAGCGTAATTTAGGACACTTGTTAGACCGAATTAATGGCATGGGTGTAAATACAGTTTATTTACAGGCATTTTCAGATCCAGATGCGAATGGTTCTGCTGACATGGTTTATTTCCCGAACCGTCATATTCCAATGCGTGCAGACTTGTTTAACCGTGTTGCATGGCAAATTCAAACGCGCACTTCTGTAAGTCGTATTTATGCGTGGATGCCTTTGTTGGCATGGGAGCTGCCAAAAACCGATCCTGTTTCTAAGGACTTAGTGGTGACGGAGCAAGCAAAAGCGGGTGAACACCTTAATATGGGATATATCCGTTTAAGTCCGTTCTCATCCGACGCACGCCAGACTATTCGTGAAATTTATCAGGATTTGGCTAAGTCAACGCCGTTTAACGGACTTTTATTCCATGACGATGTCACTTTATCTGATTATGAAGATGCAAGCCCTGATGCTTTAAAAGCCTATGCGAAACAAGGTTTGCCAACAGATTTAGCAAAAATCCGTGAAAACGATCAAGATTTGCAAAAATGGACTGCATATAAGACAAAATATCTAGATGATTTTGCAATGCAGCTCGTTGATGACGTGCGACAATATGAACCATTCTTGCTCACTGCACGTAACTTATATGCGCAAGTGGCTTTAAAGCCTTATGCTGAAAACTGGTACTCACAATCGCTTGAAGAGTCATTAAAGCGTTATGATTTTACAGCTATTATGGCAATGCCTTATATGGAGCAGGTCGATAATTCAGATCAGTTCTATAAAGATATGATTGATCGTGTGAAACAATATCCAAATGGCATGAAGAAAACCGTTTTTGAGCTACAAGCGACTAACTGGCGTAACAACGAAAAGGTACCATCGACTGAAATGGCAGAAACAATTCACTCACTTTATCAGCAAGGTGTAATGCATGTTGGATATTATCCAGATGACCCAATTAAAGATCATCCAGATGTTGATGTAATGCATAAAGCATTTGCTGAAAAATCATCTCGTCTTGTGCCATAGTCGAGGCTGAAACATGACAATCTTTGCTGCAATATGGTCGCATGCCTTAAAATTCGTTTTTTATTACCCATTATTCATGTCGTATTTGTGGATGATGGGTGCGATCATTTTCTATTGGAGAGAACGTCAGGCTCCGCCTTACGATCAACCGGCTCCATTAGAAAGTTATCCAAAAGTCGCTGTATTAGTTCCTTGTTTTAATGAAGGGGATAATGCAGAGGAAACCATTAGCCATGCTTTAAAACTGGACTATCCTCATTTTGAAGTTATCGCGATTAATGATGGCAGCTCAGATAATACAGGTGAAGTACTTGACCGTTTAGCAGAACAACATGAAAAATTACGTGTTGTTCATTTGGCGCAAAACCAAGGTAAAGCAATGGGGTTGCAAGCCGGAAGCCTAATGACCGATGCCGAGTTTTTAATTGGTATTGATGGGGATGCTTTACTTGATCCACATGCAGCAAAGTGGATGATTCGTCATTTCCTTGAAAATCCGACTGTTGCAGCTGTTACTGGAAACCCGCGTATCCGTACTCGCTCAACTTTATTAGGGCGTATTCAGGTTGGTGAGTTTTCTTCAATTGTGGGCATGATTAAACGTGCACAGCGTACCTTTGGTCGCTTGTTTACTGTCTCGGGTGTAATTACGGCTTTTCGTAAAAGCGCCGTTCACCAAGTCGACTATTGGTCACCCAATATGTTGACTGAAGATATCGATATTACTTGGAAGTTACAGCGTGCAGGTTGGGATATTGAGTTTGAACCGAATGCCTTGGTTTGGATTTTAATGCCTGAAACCCTAAATGGGTTGTGGAAACAACGGTTACGTTGGGCAATGGGTGGGGCACAGGTTTTAATTAAAAACATTGATGTGTTCACCAAGCCAAAATTGAATTTTTTATGGCCTTTAATGTTTGAGCTTTGCTTAACATTAGTATGGTCATATTTAATGCTGGCAATGGCTTTGTTGTGGTTGGCACATTTTATTTTACCTGTACCCGCGCTGGCCGTTGTGAGTTCCCCATTTTTACCGTATGGTACGGGTATTTTATTGGGGGCAACCTGTCTAATTCAGTTTGCTTTAAGCAAATGGATGGATAGTCGTTATGAACCGCATCTAGGAAAAAACTATTTCTGGATGATCTGGTATCCATTGGTCTTTTGGCTAATCACTATTTCAGCAACCATTGTGGCATTTCCAAAAGTCTTACGACGTGGAGATGAGAAACGAGCGCGTTGGGTGAGCCCGGATCGGGGCATTCGCTAGAATGAAATGCAAGAGTCATGAGATTTTAAAGATCGTGCTGTATTGATGTCTGGGGAAAAACCACAGCACTCCGTTAGGTAAAGAGAGAAATGAAGACAGATTCGTTGATTATTGATTTACGCCGTCAATTACCATGGCATAAACGCTATGCTTCTACAACAAGCACAGCCATGATGTGGGCAGTTTGGTTGTTGTTGTGGCGTCCGTTCGTGTTTGTATGGCTATTGGTTGAACTACAAAAAACACATTTGGTACACCGTTTATTTAATGCTTTTGGTGTAGGGCTTGAACATGGCATTACAGCATTAATTGCTTGTGCAATTTGTTTATTGCTATGGAGCCATGTGCTACCAGAGCGCCGTGTCGGTGGCAGTGCGCTTAAAGCAAAACAGACTGATGATTATGCGCGCTATTTTGATTTACCTGAACATGAAATTGAGCAGGGGCGTAGCCAAAAAATTACAGTCGTTCACCACGATGAATTAGGTAAAATCGTGAGAGTTGAATAACGATTACGCTTAAAAATAAAGCCCACTTTAAGTGGGCTTTATTTTTATGGATTGAGAAATCCAAGAATGCGTTGTTTGACATGATTGATATAAAATTCGTCATGGGTGACACGGTACATTAAGATCGCACCTTCATAATCAGCAATACTTTGTTTTGCTAAAATCTCAGCTCGATCTTGAGCAATGCAACAAGCAAAAATAGATTGGATCGCAAGTTGCCAGTCCTGAAAAATACTACGTATTTTGGCTAAAATTTCAGGCGAGCCATATGCTGCTTCCATTGAAATTACCCCAATCAGGCAGCCGTTAACGCCATGGGTAAAAAACTGAACAGCACGTTTGTGCATTTGCTCAAAACGTTCAATAGCTGAGAGTTCTGAACTTGCAGTAGTTCCAAATAAAGAATGGATTAAATATTGATGAGTGCCATTTAACACTTCAAGCAAAAGTGCTTCTTTATTTGGATAATAATAATAAAAAGAAGCTTTCGTTAGGCCGCAAGCCTTTGCCAACATCTCCATACTGGTGCCAGCATATCCATAGGTTTTAAACTGCAAAGCACAGTGCTTGAGCAGCTCTTCTTTTGCAAGTTTTTGCGGTCGCATCTTAAATTATCCAAAACATAAAGCAGGCTTATACCAAATCATCAAAAGTGGTACGGATTTTATTCCAGATCTGTTCAGCATCTTTTTTAAAGTAGCCCATATGCCCAATGGCTTTCATAGAAACATTTTGAGGTTGAAGACTAATATAGGTAACAGGAGCTTGGCGATAATGCTGCATAAATGCGCGGCAAGAAGCGGGCAAAGCCCAGTCATCATCTAGGGCAGAGACTGCATAAATAGGTGTTTTGACAGAAGCATATTGTTCAATTAAATGTTGTTGTTCGGGGTCAGCAAAAAAATACTTAGGGTTTTTACACCACTTGCGCCATTGTTTGTAAACATTTAAGGGTAAGTCAGAACCCATATTAAATTTGCTCCAAGGCAAATAACCTGTCACAGCAACAATGGGCGGAAACACGATATTCCAGACAATTTGAACTTTAAAACGTTCTTTCAGCGGCATATATCCATGCCAGCCAGCTCCTGTACCAAAGGTGTAGCAGGCCAATAATTTCTCATGATTCGGTAATAGTCCTAGTGCCTGACCGCCGTAGGAATGACCTACCATTAAAAGCGGCAAAGGTTCCTTTGATAAATATTCAATCGCACCTGCTAAATCGAGTTTGCCCCAATCTAGATATGACATATCAAATCCTTTTAAAGATTTTGGGCTGGATTTTCCAACACCTCGATAGTCAAAAGTGAATATTTGATAGCCATATTGCGTCATATATTCAGCAAAGCGACGGTAAAATTCGTGTGGTACGCCCGTTGCTCCGGCAACCACAATATTGGCTTTAGCTGGGGTTGTTGTAAAGTAACGTGTGCCCTTGAGTTGATAGCCATCTAAAGCTGGAAATTGTACAGTTTGGCTAATCTGTTCGTTCATTTGAGTTGCTGATTGCATTGCTTTTCTCTTTATTTTTCTAGCGTGATGAAGCGTTATTTACCTTTAAAAACAGGCGGTCTTTTTTGCAACATGGCAAACACACCTTCCTGAACATCTTCTGTGGTTAGCAAAGGTTGAAGATGGCCCTGTAATTGACTAAAAGCAGTTTCATAACCTTCATTTATAGCTTCACGGGCAGAGGCGAGAGTGGCTTTTACAGCAAGTGGTGCAGCTTGAGCAATATGTTCAGCCAGTTCTATTGCACGGTTGAGTTCCGTACCTTCAGGGCATATTTCTGTAATCAGGTTCATATCAAAGGCGACTTTTGCATCAAAAGAGTCACCGGTGAGTAAATAGCGCATGGCTTTGGCCCAACCAGCAGCTTGAGTAAATCGTGCTGTAGCTCCACCAAAAGGTAAGATGCCGCGTTGCACTTCCATCTGTGCAAACTGAGTATTTTCACTTGCTAAAGCAATGTCTGCATTCAAAAAGAGTTCAATACCAGCGGTATAGCAATAACCCTGTACCGCAACAATTAAAGGTTTACTCAGTTTTCTTCCAACTGTACCCCACGGGTTCACTTCTTCATCACTAAAATCAAAAACACCTGTAGCGAGCTTGGGTTGTAACTCAACTAGATCTAATCCGGCCGTAAAATGGTCGCCATGAGCAAAGATAATTGCACAGCGCAGGGCATCATTATTTTCATATTCTGTCAGGGCTTGAGATAAATCTTTAATCAGGTGGCTGTCAAAAGCATTGCGCTTTGCTACCCGATCTAGACCTATTAAAAAAATATGTGCGCGAGTTTCACGGCTGACTTTTCCTTCTTGATTTGACATTTTTCCGATGTCCTTTGTTTATCTTTAATAAGTTTTTAAACGAGCGTTTAAAAAGTGTCAAATAAAAATTATTGACTACTTAGTAAGCAAAAGTAGAAGGAGGATTAAAATAAAACTAAGCTTTTATTTTTAATAGCAATGTAAATATCAGGGGGAGAATAACCTGATGAGTGATCTCAATCAGGTTATAAAACATTAAGTTGGACGACGTGAATACATCAATAACCCTAGGCATAACAGGGTTAAACCTAAAATGAGATGTGAGCTCAGTTGCTCATGGTTGAACCATGTTCCCCAAAATGTAGCTAAAACGGGTGTGATAATAGTAATAAGTAGTACCGTCGTCGGTTGTAGTATCTTGATGAGTTGATAATAAAAAATCATGGCAAGTACAGATGAAAAGACCGCACTGTAGAGGACTGCTAGCGAAATTTTCAGACTTGGAAATTCAGTGGGAAGATGCGACCAAAAGAAAGGCAACAAGCATACATAACCGACCCATGAAACAAGGGTAGCACCTGTCATTTGTGTAATTGGCGGAATATGCGCTCCGACAGATTTTACGGCAAAAGTCGACAAGACATAAAACAGCATTGCGATCAGTTCTAATAGAATACCGATGCGGTTGAGCTGAAAACCTGATGAAGACAGACCTAAAGTAAAACTCATTCCGACAAGAGCAATCCCGAGCCCAAGCCACTGCCATGCCGAGAAACGCTCATGTCTTAATAAAAAAGAGCTGATGAGTCCCGACACTAATGGAGAAGTACCGTAAATAATTGAAATAATGGCAGAGGGGACTTTATCTGCACCCATATAGCAAAAGGCCATAGAACCAAATAAACCAATGGCTCCGGCACAATAACTTAAAACAGCTTTTTTACTAAAGATGAGTTTTAAACGAAAAAATCGTAGACACAGCAAGGCGATTGGAATCGCCAAACTGAATCGAATAAATAACCCCCATGCCCAGTGAAGTTCTTGTACTGTCCAGACGGCCGCGAGTGGAGTAAGCGACCAAATAATGACGACAGCAATAAATTGGCCGGCTGTAGCAAGGCGAGTTGGAGTTAAAGATGGTGCTACAGCCGGCTGAATCTGCGGGGTGGATATACTCTGTTGTTCAAATAATGGCTTCATAGAAAGCTCCAGAAATTTTGTAGTTTGGTGTTTTAAAAGGGCATAAAAAAAGCCGCGTTTTATGGCGGCTTGTGATGAAAGTCAGAGGATATATTACAAATGAAATATCTTGATTTTCTCATCCAAAGCGCCAAATTGTCCAAAATTAGGACGTCGCCAATTGACCACATAGAACTTAATCTCTGGGGCGTATGATTGACGCGCTAGACAGCATTGGGCTTTAGATAAAAACATGATAAGTATATTAAAAATACAGATGTAATTTTTATAACATAGAAATAGAAAAGTACAAATTAGATTCAAGCATGAGACATGGTTTTTTTGATTACTTTAAATTAGTAGTTTGCTTAGCTTCATATTTTTCTCATAATACCTCGTCAAATTGATCTCAATAAGCAGCTTATGTCACCTCTAGAAATCTTTGCGGTCTTAATTAGTCTCATTGGAGTTGGATTAACCGTCATCCGTAATATGTGGTGTTGGCTGTTTAATTTCTTTGCTTTTGTTTTATATGCCTATTTGTTTTACGAATTTAAGCTATATGGCGAAACAATTTTGCAGTTCTTTTTTATGGTCGTAAATTTTTATGGCTTTTACTATTGGTTCAAAGGAAAGCAGCAAGATCATGACATTCGAATTGAACCTATTGCAGTTCAAACCGCTATCTTCCAAATGATTATTGCTGCGGTAGGTGGCTTACTGTTTGGTTTAATTCTTAAAAACTTTACCGATGCAGCAGTACCGATGCTGGACTCACAGCTTGCAGCCTTTAGTTTACTTGCAACGTATTGGACCAGCCGAAAGCATATTGCGACTTGGGTACTATGGGTATTTGTCGATATTATTTATGTGGGCATGTTTATCTATAAAGATTTATTTTTAACAGCTGCATTATATGCCGCATTTGTTCTGATGGCCGCTTATGGTTGGTATCAATGGGAAAAGGTTAAAAAGAAACAGCTTTTAGCCTCAAACCAGCTTTAATTTGGAGAGTGATCATGTTGTTGAGCTTAGATGTTTATAAACAACAACAGTTTGATCTGATTGCTGCAAAAATAATGGCAGAGCCAAAACAGTATTGTGAATTTAGTTCTGTGTCAGATTTTTATGATGCTGCATGGCTCAAAGATTTCCCACAAGGCAGCCAGATTTCTGCCACTGGCTTAGATGACGGTGCCGAAGAGTTTTATGCGGTTGTTCAATTTAAACAGCAGTATTTAAAATTTGATATTAAAGAAAACCATTCGACATTTATTTTTAAGGATATGAATGGGAATGTATTTAAGCGTAATTTTTAATTTGTGAAATGAAATGATAAAAAAAGCGACTTAACGTCGCTTTTTTTTAATAAATAAATTTCGAAATTTTATTTGCTGTTTCAATGACTAGGCTTGCGACATCTTCTTTAAAAGTTTTTTCGTCGTAAGTGGTAATCGGGCAACTTACTGAAATAACTGCGACCATTTTGCCATTTGACTGTTTAAAAATAGGTGCTGCGCAAGCCGCCATATCATGATTGTAATGACCCCAGCTCACCATTGTTTTTTGGGTTTTTACATAAGCTAATCTTTGTAATAGCTCTTTTAAGCTAGTTGGTGTCAGTTCAGAGAAGCTATCCCAGTCATTGAAACTACGGTAACGCTGACGTACTTCTGTTTCAGGTAAATCTGACAACAACATTTGCCCAATAACAGTGGCATGGGCAGGCCAGCGAGTACCTAAACTAATATTGCTTGTGAAGGTTCCCATAGACTGAATATTATTTACAAAGACAATATGTGTGCCTTCTAAAATAGAAAGATGAACAGCGAGTTTGGTTTGGTCGCGTAGTTCTTTCATTAAAGGAGTCGATAAATCGAGTAATGAAAGCTTGGATAAACTGTTAAAACCAAGTTCCATGACTTTTGAATCAAGTGCATAAGTTTTTTGAGATGCCTTTCTTAAATAGCCACAAGATTCGAGTGTATGGATCAGACGAAATGCACTAGAACGATTCACTTCTAAAATTTCAGCAATTTCTGTAATCGTCATTTCTTGAGCTTGTTGATTAAATGCTTGCAAGATGGCTAAACCCCGTACAAGGCCGGGTACTAAATATCGTTCATCATTTTTTGTAGTTTCTGATTCTTGCGAATCTTCTTCAATTGTTAGGCTCATTCGTGTCTTTTTCCTATAAATAAAACAAGGTTCAATTTGGGGCATGCTGCTTTATTTTAGAACTATTGTAATTGTTAAAAATACATAAAACAATTTTTATATTTAAAACTTTGTTTCCCAATTGAAACGTAACAAAATATTTAATTTTTATTAAACTAATGAATTATATGCTTATTTTTACTTTGACAAAAAATGATCAAGGAGATTATGCTTAGCTTGTGTTTTGAAAATCAAATTATGTTTTGTATATAAAACAAAATGAGGACGCAAGGTATGAGTTGGATCTCAGTTTGTCAGCAGGGTGACGTTAGCGAAGATGAGCCGAAAGCCATCGAAATTGAAGGGAAAAAAATAGGCGTATTTTTCGTCGATGAAAATTACTTTGCTATCGAAAATGTTTGCCCTCATGCGTATGCCTTATTAACCGAAGGATTTATCGAAGATCAAACTGTTGAATGTCCATTGCATGAAGCAATTTTTGACATTCAGACAGGTGAACTAAAAAGTGGACCAGGGTGTAGAAACCTATGTACGTACCCAGTTCGTGTTGAAGGACAGGATATTCAAATTCAACTCTAGTCCTCACATGTACAAGGAAGCAGAACAATGAAGACATTTAATGAAAAGTTGGCAAGCTGGATTCATGCAACGCCGGCAACCGAAGCAGGTATCAACAATATTCAAGTTCCAGGTCAATCTGAATTGTTGGTTTGGCAAACACGTTATAAAGAACCAACGCTCTACGAACAAGATTTTGTAAAGAACTTGATTCAGGCATTTTCTGCGGGCGCAACAGAGTTAGATGACGTTGTTTCTGCGCTTAATCAGCAGGGTTTCCGCTGTGAATCTGGTGATGAATGGACTTCTGCGAGCTTTACAGAAGAAATGCAACGTTTAGGTTATTAATTCAAGGAAGAATAAAATGAACGCAATCGTATCAGCTTCACAAAGCGCTGAAGAATATTTAGAACTCGGCTTACGTGATCAATGGCATCCGGTTTTAGCAAGTTGGGAAGTCGCAGCTAATCCAGTCGGAATTACCCGTTTGGGTGAAAACATTGTGGTTTGGCGTGATGCCGAAGGTCAGGTACACGCACTTGAAGACCGCTGTCCGCACCGTGGTGCTCGTCTTTCATTAGGCTGGAACTTGGGTGACCGAGTTGCTTGTTGGTATCACGGTGTTGAAGTTCGTGCTGATGGTGTAGTTGCAGATGTACCAGCCGTTCATGAATGTCCAATGACAGGAACAAAATGCCTAAAAAGCTATCCAGTGAGTGAACAGCACGGTGCAATTTTTATTTGGTTTGGTATTGACGCAAATGAACCGCCAAAAGCACTTGAGTTCCCAGAGCAACTTGCAAGTGAAGAGTGGAGTTCATTCCTTTGCCAAGCAGACTGGAAAGTAAACCATCAATATGCCATTGATAATGTGATGGACCCAATGCACGGGACCTATTTGCACTGTACTTCACACTCAATGGCAGACGGTGAACGTACCGCAGAGATGAAGCACCGTACAACTGATAATGGTTTTGTTTTTGAAAAAGAAGGCCAAACAGGAGTGAACTTCGACTGGGTTGAATATGGTTCAACAGGTGCAAGTTGGTTACGTCTTTCTATTCCGTACCGTAAACAATTTGGTCCGGGTGGCGAGTTCTGGATCGTGGGTTATGCAACGCCAATTGATGCCAAAAATACCCGGGTATTTTTCTGGCGCTGCCGTAAGGTAAGTGGCTGGCAACGTAATGTATGGCGTTTCTTATATCGCAATCACTTAGAGCAGTTGCATTGGGATGTGTTGGAACAAGACCGCATTATTTTAGAAAACCTTGCTCCAAATGCGCGTGAAAGAGAATTCTTATATCAACACGATGTTGGTCTCGCACGTTTACGCCGTTTAATGAAGAAAGAAGCTGAAAAGCAATTAAAGAAAATTGCTGCGCTAAATGCATCAAACCGTATCGAGATGCAGGAAGAAGCTCATGGCTAATGTAGCGTTGCTGCAAGGCAAAAAAGTTTTAGTGACTGGTGCTGCACGTGGTTTAGGGCGAGATTTCGCTCAAGCGATTGCTGAAGCTGGTGCTGAAGTTGTAATGGCCGATATTTTGTCTGACCTCGTTCAACAAGAAGCACAGAACTTACAGAAACAAGGACTTCATGTTCATGCGGTCACCGTTGACCTTGCCGATGCGACCTCGATTGAAAATGCGGTAGCAAAAAGTGTTGAGCTGTTAAAAGGGTTAGATGGCCTTGTGAACTGTGCAGCGCTTGCAACCAATGTAGGTGGAAAAAATATGATTGATTATGATCCTGAACTTTGGGATCGGGTCATGAATATTAATGTAAAAGGTACATGGCTAATCAGTAAGGCATGCGTTCCACACTTAAAGCAGTCGGCTGCTGGCAAGATTGTGAATGTTGCATCAGATACTGCTTTATGGGGTGCGCCGAACCTAATGGCTTATGTGGCAAGTAAAGGTGCAATTTTTGCCATGACACGTTCAATGGCAAGAGAGTTGGGGCAGTTTAATATCTGCGTCAACACATTGTCTCCAGGTCTGACTTTGGTTGAAGCAACCGAATATGTACCGCAGGAACGCCACGATTTATATGTCAACGGAAGAGCGATTCAACGTCAGCAACTTCCACAAGATTTAAATGGAACAGCATTGTATCTACTGTCGGATTTGTCCTCTTTTGTGACAGGTCAAAATATTCCGGTCAATGGCGGTTTTGTCTTTAACTAAGGAGTAGTCAAATGATTACAGGGATCGAGATTTTAAAGTTTGGAGTTGAAGATAGAGCCGCTTCAAACAAGTTTTTGGCAGATTTTGGTTTAAGTCAAAGTGCTTCCGATATTGAAGGCGCAGATCTTTATCAAACCCAGAATGGCAGCAAAATTTATCTATTTAATTGTGATGATGACCGTTTGCCACCTGCTATTGAGCAAGGTTCAACTTTACGTGAAGTGACTTGGGGTGTTGAAAGTGCTCAAGACCTTGAAGACTTGGCTGGTCGTTTAGCCGATGTAAATGGTTTTAAACGTTCTGAAAATACAGTTCAGTGTCTTGACCCAAATGGCATGACCATTCGTTTTGAACAAAGTTTTGTTAAAGATGTTCAAGAACTCAAAACGGAAGGCATTAACCAATACGGCAACATTCAACGTGTGAATGCAGCAAGTCCTGTCTATGAAAAAGGTCAACCTGTTGCGATTGGACATGTAGTTTTCTTCACACCGGATTTAGCAGCAACTGAAAATTTTTATATTGAAAAAGTAGGCTTTCATTTATCGGATGCCTATAAAAATCGTGGTGCATTCTTACGTTGCCGCGGTGAAGGTTATCACCATGATTTATTCTTGCTAAGTGTTCCAAATAAACCTGCTGGCCTAAATCATGTTGCTTTTGTCGTACGTGATATCCACGAGGTGATTGGGGGCGGTTTAAATATGAATCGTTCGGAATGGTCGACCTTTATTGGACCGGGACGTCACCCAATTTCTTCTGCTTATTTCTGGTACGTCAACTCACCATTAGGTGGTGCATTTGAATATTACACCAACGATGATTATTTGACAGAAGAGTGGCAACCACGTGTAGAAGAACATCGTCTAGAGCTTTTCACCGAGTGGGCGATTGAGGGTGGTCTTGATGACACAACCCGCCGTCAGGTGAAGCCTGTTTAACAGGTATTGCTGAACAAGGAAGATGGCTATGGAAAAGATTGTAATTGTAGGTGCTGGACAGGCAGCGGGTTGGGCAGTAAGTACCTTACGTCAAAATGGTTATGCGGGTGAAATTCACGTGGTTTCAAATGAAAATCAAGTGTTTTATGAGCGTCCGCCACTGTCTAAGCAAGTACTTTCAAAAGAAGCAACTTATGAAAGTTTGAATCTGTTCTCTCCTGAGCAAGTTCAAGAATTCAATATTCACTGGTACAAGCCGGAAATTGCGACAAAAGTCGACCGTGAACAAAAACAGGTTTATCTCGAAAGTGGTCAGATTTTACCCTATGACAAATTACTGATTGCAACTGGAAGTCGTGCACGCGTGCCAGTGAATACATGGCAGTTCATCCCAAATGTTGTGACTCTACGTAATGTCTATGACTGTGAACGCTTGGCTCAAATTCTAAAGAATGCAAAAAATGTCGCTGTGATTGGCGGTGGCTGGATTGGTCTTGAAATTGCCGCAACTGCGCGTAAGCAAGGTAAAGACGTTCATATTTTTGAATATGGCGACCGCTTGTGTGCAAGAAGTGTGAGTCCGGAAGTTTCTGCATTTTTAAAAAATATGCATGAAACTCAAGGTACAAAAATTCATTTAGATAGCAAGAGCCTTCACTTGGTTGAAGCACCAGATAAAAAAGTTGAAGTGGTAAACCATCCACAAAATAGTCAGTTGTTTGACTGTGTCGTGGTCGGTGCAGGTGCTGAAATTGCCAAAGAGTTAGGTGTACACGCTGGTCTCGATGTGAAAGATGGCATTGTGGTGAATTGTTTTGGACAAACTTCAGATCAAAACATTTATGCCGCAGGTGATGTCGCGATTCATCCGGGCTTGGGCTATTGCATTCAGTCTTGGGCAAATGCACAAAATCAGGCGATTGCCGCAGCGAAATCGATGCTTGGAATTGAAACTGAATATAGTGATATTCCATGGCTTTGGTCTGATCAATATCACTTTAATATCCAGATTTTAGGGACGTATCAGCCTGAGAAAACCAAAGAAGTGGTAATTCGCCAAGGCGGTGAAGATCAGGTGAGCTATTTATATCTGGACCATGAAAATCGTTTGCTCAACATGATTGCCATTAATGATTCTAAACTGGTCAAACTGGCAAAACGTTGGATGCAAGCCAACACCGTTTTAGATCCAAAACTGTTAGCAGATTCTGAATTTAATGTCATGAAGTTAAAACCGTAAACATTAAATCTGGTTCTCATTACCAAATCGAAGGAATGACACATGAGTAATGAAGAAAAAAGTGGATTAAAGCATTGGGTACCTGCTTTTGTCCTTATGGTGTGTGTGGTACTGGCATTTTTCGACAAGATTAGTATTGCGGTTTTATTTTCAGATCCTCATTTCCAAAGTGCAATGGGAATTGCTGAAGATAAGGCCAAACTGGGATGGCTCATGACAAGTTTCTTACTTGCTTATGGTTTTTCATCAGTTTTTCTAAGCTTTTTGGGCGACATTTTTAACCCAAAGAAAATGCTGTTTTGGAGTGTAACTTCATGGGGTTTACTCATGTTTTGCATGGGGTTCACCACCAGTTATTCAGGCATGTTGATTTTACGCGTGCTGTTAGGTTTGGCAGAAGGTCCATTGTTTGCCTTGGCTTATACCATTGTAAAACAGACATATACAGACCGTCAGCAAGCACGTGCTTCAACCATGTTCTTACTTGGAACGCCGATTGGTGCATTCCTTGGGTTCCCAATCACTGCAAATGTTTTAGCACACCATGACTGGCACACCACTTTTTTTGTGATGGCTGGGTTAACGCTAATCGCTATTTTCAGCATTGTTTTCGGTTTGCGTAATTTGCAACTTAAGAAAACTGTCGAAATTGAAGGCGAGAGCAAACGTACCAATTTCAAAGGCCATATTGCTAATACCAAAATACTTTTGAGCAATAGAGCGTTCTGGCTGGTTTGTCTCTTCAACATTGCATTGATGACTTATTTATGGGGCTTAAACAGCTGGGTTCCTTCTTACTTAATGCAAGACAAAGGCTTCAACCTCAAAGAGTTTGGAATGTATTCAAGCTTTCCATTCATTGCCATGTTAATTGGCGAAATCATCGGTGCGTTTTTATCTGACAAATTAGGTCGCCGTGCAATTCAAGTA
>Ga0207710_10000124_pt1 | contig 93863 bp, 77 predicted proteins | sample KBSS24metaG_FD_184400 | JGI IMG/M metagenome (GOLD analysis project Ga0207710, IMG submission 184400) | Switchgrass rhizosphere microbial communities from Kellogg Biological Station, Michigan, USA - KBS S2-4 metaG (SPAdes) (version 2) | ecosystem: Host-associated > Plants > Roots > Rhizosphere...
CTGCTCCGCGGCCGTGCGTCGTCCCCCGCCGACCCAGCCGGGGACCGGCGCGGTGAGCACCCGACCGGCGCCAGCGGGGTCGCGGGGCTCGGGCCGGTTCGCGAGGCCGAGCGGCCAGCCCGGGCGCATCCCCACGACCGAGACCGTGGGCGTCGGCAGGTCCACCGGGTCACGCCCCCCGCGCCGGCCGCCGGGCGCCCGCCCTCCGCTTCGACGGCGGTGGAGAGCTCCCTCCAGCGGTGTCCAGCCTCGTCCAGACCGGCGCAGAAACCTGGAGCCGCCGGGCTCGGGCGGAAGCCCACAGCCGCGCACCCTCAGCGCGACCAACGGAGCCGAGCGAACGGGCTGGATCTGGCTCGCGCCTCGACCCGGCCGGGGAAGCCTGCGCCCCGGGGACATCGCCGCGTCCACCCACCGGCTGATCCACCCGCCGACAGATCGTTCGCTTCGCGAACCATCTTCGCCGGCCGGGCCGGCGGCCCGGACACGCCTCGCCCCGCGACGCCACCTCCCCGCACGCCGGGACGAGGACACCCAGACCCGCCGCCACCCCGACGGCATCCTTCCCCGGCGGACAGGAGCGCGCGATGACCTCCGACGGCCCCACCGTTTCCGCCGACGCCGGCGATCCCGACCTGGTCGCCTTCCAGGCGGCGACGCGCGAGGAGGCCCTGCGGGTCGCCCGTGACCACGGCTGGCCTCGCGACGAGGTCAACAGCACGCTGGACCTCCTCGACCTGCCTCCCGTGCATCCCGCCGCCGGGGCGGAGGTCACTGTGGAGATCACGGCCGACGAGGGCAGCCGGGCCTCGCTCGTGGCGTTCGCGACCGAGGACAGCGCCCGCGCGACCGTCGACCGGGCCCTCACTCAGCTGCGCCGGGATGGCCAGCTGCCCGGGGAGTGGACGATCGGCGGGGTCCGGACCGTCACCCGCACGATCATCACCATCGACAGTGCGGTCGACGGGACGGTGCTGGCCCGGACGACGAGCAGTTCCACCCGGCCACGGGTCACCGTCACCGGCCCGGCTGTCCTGGACGGCGTCCTCGTCGACGACCCGGACGCCCTGTCGGACGCGGACCGAGCCCGCATCGCCTCCTACCTGGAGACAACGCTGCTCTACGCCTTCGATCACGTCTACGGGTCGGACGTCCCGCCTCTGAGCAGCACGCTGCTCGACATCACGGGTGCCCGGCCCGCCGCCTAGCAGCGCCGCCCGGCCCCGCGCGCCCCGGCGGGGCCGGGCCTCCCTTTCGTCCACCCCGAACAGGAGTTCCATCATGTCCTCATCCCCCGTGCCCTCACCGTCCCCGGCGCTGGCCGCCTATCAGAAGCGCGTTCGCGCGGTCGCGTTCGAGGCCGCCCAGCGGCACGGCTACTGCGACCCCGGCCTGAACAACACGCTGCGCACCCTGGGCCTCACCCCGGTCCAGCACGTCGCGGACGTCGTCGCGACCGTCCACCTCGCCGCAACCCTTAGCCGGAGGACCGGGAACCTCAACCCCCACACCCGCCTCCTGCTGCGCGCGGACGCGCTCCGACACGCCGGGGTGCGCCGCGCTCCCGGCACCGGCGCCCGGCCGCTCGGCCAGGACCCGGAGACCGCCTTCGACGACGTTCCCCTCCTGATCCCGGTCTCGGTGAGGATCACCGGGACGGAGGCGACGCCCGCCGAGCGGGAGGAGGCCATCCGAGCGGCCAAGTACGTCGTGCGGGCGCTGACCAGCTACCTCCACACACCCCGGCCCCTCTGGCGCGGAGAGATCCTCACGGTCCTCGGCCTCCGGGTCACCGACCGCGCCTGACCACCGCCTCCCACCACTCGCGGAACCCCGGGCCGGTAGCTCACCGGCCCGGGGGCCCGCCCCGTCCACCCCGACCGGAGACCACCATGCCTTCTGATAGTTCCGCTGGCTCGGCGTGGCCGCCGGAGCCGGCCCGCGTCCGCGCCGTCTGTGCCCGCCCCCTTGACCGACTCAGCGTCCCCGGCGAACCCGACACCTGGATTCACGCGGGGTCGTGGGGCGGCGAGGACCATCCCCCGGTCCCGGTGACCCACGAGGAGATCACCCCGCTCCCCACATGCGACTTCTGCTCGGGCGAACCCGTGGTCTGTCAGCTTCCCGTGACTGGCGTGATCTGGACCTCGCCGATCCCGGCGTCCAGGAACCCGTGGACCGCCTGCGATCCCTGCGCCACATTGATCAGCACCGACCAGTGGGAGCGGCTCACCGACCGCGCCGCCCGCCGCATGCTCGCCGCGGCCGGGCTGGAGGAGACAGCGTTCCCCGCGGTGCGCGCCCAGATCGCCCCCGTCTACCGGCAGATACGCGCCCAGGCCGCCGGCCCGATCGAGCCGCTGCCCCGCTAGCCCGCTCCGACCCCGCCGATCGGGCGGCCGCACCAGCTCCCGCGGCCACGACGACCTCGCGGCCAGCAGCGCGCCGCGCTCCCCGCTCCCGCCCTCGACAACGCGCCGGTCCCAGAGCGTCGTCAGCGATCCTGGCCCGGCGCGGACGCGGCTCATCGCCCCACCCGGCGGGATGGGGCTCTCCGTCACCGCCGGGACCTGGCCTCGACCCGGCCGGGGAAGCCTGCGCCCCGGGGACATCGCCGCGTCCATCCACCGGCTGATCCACCCGCCGACAGATCGTTCGCTTCGCGAACCATCTTCGCCGGCCGGGCCGGCGGCCCGGACACGCCTCGCCCCGCGACGCCACCTCCCCGCATGCCGGGACGAGGACACCCAGACCCGCCGCCACCCCGGCGGCGCCTCTGCCCGGTGACCGATGACCCCCATCCTGGGAGGACAACAATCATGCGTACGTCTCACCGCCCGGCATTCGCGACCGAGGTCGGCCGACGCCTGCGCGCCATCCGCACCCAGCAGGCCCTGTCCCTCCAGGACGTCGAGGCCCGATCCGGCGGCCGGTGGAAGACCGCCGCCATCGGCTCCTACGAACGCGCCGACCGGATGATCACCGTCAGGCAGTTGGCCGACCTCGCCGGCTTCTACGGCGTACCCACGGGCGCGCTGCTCGATCACGGGCCCGGCATCCCCTCGACGCGCGCGCCGCGGATCGTGTTGAACCTGCCCGCCCTGGCCCAGGCGCCGCAACCGGCGTCCACGCCGCTGCGCCGCTGGGTCGAGCACATCCGCCAGCAGCGCGACGACTACGCCGGACGGGTGCTGTCCATTCGCCACGGCGACCTCCACGCGCTCGCCACGATCTACAACCTGGACCCCGACGGGATCCTTGAGATGCTCCTCGCCTGGAGGGTCCTTGACCCCATCAGCGACGTGGCGGGCGAAGCCCCGGCGGGCAGCTGACCCATCAACGCGGGCGACGGCACACCGTCGCCCGCCGCTGGCGCGCCAGGCAGCCTGAGCGATCGCCGCGGGCAACAGCGTCCCGTGGCGGCAGCGCGCCACCAGCCTCAGAAGGCCACCGAGGTTCCTCAGCCGGCGGTTGGGCGGCGGTCGGGAGGGCCACGGACGTCGTCGTCCGGTCGCGTTGGGCGTCGGACCCGCGGCTAGCATCCTAATCGCCGATCGGCTGGTCGAGGGCTTATACGGGGGCGATGCGCGGGTGGCGCGGGTATTCATCAGCCACAGCTCGACCGATCTAGCGGCGGCGCGGACCGTCGCGGATTGGATGGAAGCCGCCGGTCACACGGTTTTCCTGAGCGGTGACCTGCGGGCGGGGATCGTCGTCGGCGAGGCGTGGGTCGAGCGGCTGTTCGCCGAACTGGCCCGCGCGGACGCGCTGCTGACGCTCGTGACGGCCGCCTTCCGGCGGTCGGAGTGGTGCGCGGCGGAGGTGGGTGCCGCCCGGGCGACCGGGCTGCTCGTTCTGCCCGTGCAGGCCGACCCGAATGTTGTCAGCCCGCTTCTCCCGGCGGAGACGACCCAGTGGGCGGTGCTGGACGGGGACGGTAGGGCCGCGCGGGAACAGCTGCTGGAGGCGTTGCGCCGGCTGGACGGCGCCGACAGTTCTGTCGAGGGGACGGAGGTCGTGTATCCGGGGTTGGCGCCGTTCACGACGGGGCAGGCGCGGATGTTCTTCGGCAGGGCCGAGGAGACACGCCGGCTCGCGGACCGGCTGCGAGTCCCCCCTGGACCGGACGGCGGCGGGCTGGTGCCGGTGGTGGGCCCATCTGGGAGCGGGAAGTCGTCAATGGTCCGCGCCGGGCTCGTCCCATTGCTGGCCGCGGATCGGGACTGGCTGGTATTGGCACCGCTTGTCCCAGCGGCGCTGCCGGGCGCCGACCCGACCGGTGAACTGACGCGGCTGCTCGCCGCGGAAGGCCAGGCTCGCCGATTGGGCTGGTCAGCCGGCCAGGTCGCGGCCGCGTTGGCGCGGCCAGGAGGGCTGACCGGGCTGGTAACCGACCTGCTGGCGGCCGCCTCCGCCCGCTGGATGCTGCTCGTGATCGACCAGGCGGAGGAACTGCTCACCCACACCGGTGAGGAGGATCGGCGCCGGTTCGCCGGATTGGTGTGGGAGGCGACCGGCGGACGGGTCCGCGCGCTGGCAACGATCCGCTCGGACTATCTCGACCTCCTACTGCTCCTAGCCGCGGACACCGGCCTGCCGGTCCGGGAGGTTTTCCCAGTGGCGCCGTTGCGGCGCGACCTGCTTCCCCTGGTCGTCACGGGGCCCGCGCGCCGCGCCGGCATCAGCGTCGATGAGGAGCTGCTGGCCCGGCTCGTCGCCGACACAGGCACGGGAGAGGGGATGCCGCTACTGGCGTTCACGCTGGCCGAACTCGCCGACGGAGTCGGTCGCGGAGGCGCGCTGTCCGCCGAGCGCTACGAGCGCCTCGGAGGCGTCCAGGGCGCCCTGATCCGCCAGGCCGACCGCGCGCTGGCCGCGGCGACCGTCGCCGACGGGGTCGACGACACGGCCGTGCTCGCCACGCTGCTTCGGCTGGTCACCGTCGACGCGCACGGTCAGGTCACCCGCAGCCGGGCCTATCTCGAGGACTTCGGGCCGGCCGCCCGGGCCCAGCTCTCCGTCTTCGTCGAGCACCGCATCCTCACCACCCACACCGACACCGAGCGCGGTGAGGAGGATCGGACCGGCCGGGCCCTGGTTGACATCGTCCACGAGCAGGTCCTCACCAGCTGGCCGCGGCTGCGCCAGGCGATCGCCAACCAGACGGACAGCTTGCGGCTACGCTCCGCGTTGACCGATGCCGCGGAACTCTGGGACCGTGAGAAGCGGCCCGCCGGCCATCTGTGGGACCACGAACGCACCGACGCCGCCCGTCGGGCCGTCGACCCGCTCGGGCTGACCCCCGCCGCCCAAGCATTTCTCGCCGCCAGCGCCGCCCACGCCGCCGCGCTCCGCGCCCGCCGCCGGCGTATCGCGGTCATCGCGTTCACCACGCTGCTCATCCTGCTCGCCGGCACCAGCATCGCCGCCGGCCTCGCCCTGTCCGAAACCCGCACCGCCGCCACGCAGAAGAACGCGGCCGTCGCGGCGAAACGAACCGCGATCACCCGGCAGCTGCTCGCGCAGGCGGACAGCCTGCGCGCCGCCGACCCCCGGACCGCGCTGCAACTCGACGTCGCCGCCGACCGCATCCATCCCGGCGTGGACACCCGCGACGCCGTCGCCACCGCGCTCACCGCCGGCTACCGCTCCTCTCTTCCCGGCCTCGCCGGCCCCGTCTACTCGATGGCGTTCTCCCCCGACGGACGCATCCTGGCCGCCGGCGGCCACGACCACATGGTGCGGCTGTGGGACACGACCAACCCGGCCGCGCCCCGACCCCTCGGCCAGCACCTGACCGACCCCGACAGCGTCCTCGCGGTGGCCTTCTCACCTGCCGGGCGCATCCTTGCCGTCGGCGGCTACAGCGCAATGGTTCATCTGTGGGACATGACAAACCCGGCCGCGACCCGACCGCTCGGCCAGCCCCTCACCGGGCTCCACGACGCGGTGTCCTCGGTCGCGTTTTCTTCGAATGGGCTCACCTTGGCCGTCGGCAGCTATGACCGCACCGTCCACCTGTGGGACATGACGAACCCGGCCGCGCCTCGACCCCTCGGCCAGCCCCTCACCGGACCCACCGACCTCGTCTCCTCGGTCGCGTTCTCCCCCGACGGACGCACCCTGGCCGCCGGCAGCCATGACCACCTGGTTCACCTGTGGGACACGACCGACCCGGCCGCGCCCCGACCCCTCGGCCAGCCCCTCACCGGACCCACCGACCTCGTCTCCTCGGTCGCGTTCTCCCCCGACGGACGCACCCTGGCCGCCGGCAGCTACGACCACCTGGTTCACCTGTGGGACACGACCGACCCGGCCGCGCCCCGACCCCTCGGCCAGCCCCTCACCGGACCCACCGAGGCCGTGTCCTCGGTCGCGTTCTCCCCTGACGGACGTACCCTGGCCGCCGGGGACCGGTCCGGCGAGGTACGTCTCTGGGACATCACAGACCGGAGCGCCCCCCGCCTGGTGGGCCGGCCCCTCGCCGGCGCCACCAACATCGTCCGATCGCTGGTCTTCTCCCCCGACAGCCATACCCTCGCCGCCGGCAGGGACGGCCAGACCGTGACCCTCTGGGACATGAGCGATCCAACGAAGGCCCTCCGCCGGCTCGGTCAACCCAGCACGAGCCTCACCGACAGCATCTTCTCGGTGGCGTTCTCCCCCGACGGACAGACATTGGCCGCCGGCAGCAGCGACCACACGGTGAACCTGTGGACCGTCACCAACCCGCGGGAGCCTCGCCCGCTCGGCCAGCCCCTCACCGGCCTCACCGGCCCGGCGTCCTCGGTCGCGTTCTCCCCGGACGGGCGGACTCTCGCCGCCGGCAGCTACGACCACACCGTGCGCCTGTGGGACGCGGCCACGCCGGCCGCGCCCCACCCGCTCGGACAACCCCTCACCGGCCCCACGGGCCCCGTGTTGTCGGTCGCGTTCTCCCCGAACGGGCGGACCCTGGCCGCCAGCGGCCCACTCGACCCCGTGCGTCTGTGGGACATGAGCCGGGTCCTCTACCTTCGCGACCACGCCCCCGCCGAAGCCTGCGCCCTCCTCGGCACTGGCCTCGACCCCACCACCTGGAGCCAGTACATTCCCGACCTCCCCTACCAACAGACCTGCGGAAACCCCCGCTGAGAACCGCGCGATCGAGCGGGTCGCCTCTGCCGCCGGGCGGTGTCCGGCCGACCTGACCTGGCCCCTGTCCCAGACACCGCCTGCGCGCACCGGGGCAACGGACCACTGCCGCGAGCGGCGGACTGGCCGATCCGCCGGGACGACATACACGGGGGCGAGCGGCATCCGCGCAGCCGTCTGTCAGCTCCGCGTCGCGGCGTAGCCGAGCGGACGGGGCTGGATCTGGCCCGTTCCTCGACCCGGCCGGGGAAGCCTGCGCCCCGGGCCTTCACCGCGTCCACCCACCGGCTGATCCGCCCAACCAAGATCTTTCGCTGACGCGAAACATCTTCGTGGCCGGGCCGGCGGCCCGGACACGCCTCGCCCCGCGACGCCACCTCCCCGCAATGCCGGGACGAGGACACCCAGACCCGCCGCCACCCCGAGCGGCAGCCTCCCCGGCACCGAGGAGGAATCGCCATGAACGGAATGTTCGAGTACACCGTCGCCGGCTTCGTGCACCGCGCCGTCCGGACCGGCAACCTGAAGAACCGCAGCGGCTTCTGGGCCATGATCCCGACCGCTCTCCGCCTGCCGAACGAGGTCCGCGACGAGCAGGTGATCCCCGGCCAGCTGGCCTACTTCACGATCTGGGCCTACGGACCGCTCGCGACGCGGATCCATGAGCAGCCGCCGTCGGTCGGCGCCTGGATCACCGCCCGCGGCAACGAGACGCGCGCCACCCCGTACACGAACGGCAAGGGCCAGCTGCGCGCCAGCATCGACCTCATCCCCCGCGCCATCGACCTCACGCCCTCGCGCGAGGAGATCGCCGCCCTGATCAGCCCCTTCGCCGCCGAGCGGGAACTGGCCGGCGTCGCCTGAGCGACCCGCGGTGGCCGCGGCCGTCACGGCCGCGGCCACCAGCACTATCCCTCCGCATTTCTTCACTCCTGATCGTCTGGAGAATCCGTTGGACAGCGACGACCTACTCGCACGCATCCGCAAGCTGTTGGACATGGCCGAGGCCACCGAGCTCACCAACGAGGCCCGCGACAGCTACAACGCCAAAGCCGCCCAGCTCATCGCCAAATACGGCGTCGACCAGGCGCTGCTCGAAGCCGCCAGCTCCACCCGGCCCACCGCCACGGACAAGCGCATCACGATCCCGGCGCCCTACGCCCGCGACAAGCTCGGCCTGCTCGCCTCGATCGCCGTGGCGCTCGGCTGCAAGATCGTCCGCCGCCCGACGCCGCAACTCGGTGGCGGAACGCTCCTCACCGCGCATCTGATCGGCATGTCGGCCGACCTCACCCGGGCCGAGATCCTTTACACCTCGCTGCTGGTCCAGATGGCGCACGGGCTGGCGGCCGCGCGGGTCCCGTTCGGGGAGGACGCCAGGGCCTACCGCCGGTCGTGGATGGCCGGCTTCGCCAGTACGATCGCGGCCCGGCTGGAAGCGGCTGAGCGCGCCGCCCGCCGGGATGCCACCAGCGGCGAGGACGGCTCCTCCACGGCGCTGGTCCTCGCCAGCCGCGCCGATCTCGTCTCCGCCCGGTTGACCGCCCTCTACCCCCGCCTGCAATCCTCCCCCAGCCGCCGTCTGTCGGGCAGCGGTATGGCCGCCGGCCAGCGCTCCGGTCTCGCCGCCGACCTCGGCGGCGGCAGCCGGCTTCGCCCCGGCGGCCGGCGCTCCCAACTTGACTGACACTCCCCGTCGGTGTCGCCGCGCCGCCGGTCGCCCCCGGCGGCCCGGCGGGCGATCCAGCGTCTGATCGTAGCGACACCCGCCGGCCGCGCGAACGACAACGGCGACCAGCGCCACAGCTCGCGATCACGGTGATAGCTGGTCGACGGCCCTGAGTCGGTTGATCGAGGCCTGACCTCGATGGTCGGAGCCGTTGTCGACGATCACGAACACGCGAGCTGGTCGACCTCGAGCGAGTCGGCCGCCGCCGGTGGGCGGCCCGACAGGGAGATCAGACCTGGACCGTGCCGATGTCGGGCACGGCGTCGCCCGGCTTGATGTCTCCGCAGCGGACCCAGTGTCGATGTTCGAAGTCGTCTGCACCGATTCTGAACTCGTGTGCACGCGATCTGGTGGCCTCCTGGTCGCGTCGCTGGTGATCGAGGGTGGGGGTTAGGGGGGTGGGGTGAAGGTGGGGGTGGTGGCGTCGGAGCCGCGCCAGAGGTAGGCGGTCAGCTTCTGCCCGTATTCGTGTTCTTGGCTGGGGTTGGTGGGTAGGGGCCAGCGAAGCTGGGTGTAGAGGACGGTGCGGTGCTGGTCGTAGGCGGCTTCGATGAGGTCCCCGAACACCTGGGCCCGGTCGGGGATGGCGATGACGACGGCGACGGCGGTGACCGTCAGGCCGATGGGGATGACCAGCGGGGTGAGGGGGGCGAATCCGCAGAACAGCAGTCCCCAGACGGCGGCGGCGGCGGCGGAGTCGAGGGCGGTGCGGGCGGCGAGGAGGTCGTGGCGGGTGGTCTCGGGCAGGGCGGGCCACAGCCGGGGCCACAGGATGACGGTGTCCAGGCCGTATTTGTCGATCGGGCGGCGTTCGGCGGCGCGCAGGATGTTGCCGATCGGGGTCGGCAGAAAATAGCCGGGTGCGGCGGGTGACGGGCGTCGGCGGCGGCGGTGTTCCAGCCGGGTGTACGTGTCGACCTGTCGGGCGGTGGGGATGGCCGGGGGCTGTACCTGGGCGGCGGCGGCCTGCCAGGTGGATTGCTCGGCGGTCGCTCGGGCGGCCAGCCAGCCGGCGAGCCGGTCGCGGACGGGGCCGGTCCAGCGTGGCCAGTAGCCCTCGAGCAGCCGCAGCGCCGGGGTCGCGGTCTGGTTGACCAGGATGGCGGAGGCGGCGACGGTGAGCAGGGCTGTGACGATGACGGTGATCTGGGTGGCGGTGGTCTGCCGGTCCAGCCAGTGGGTGTGGCTGGTCAGGGTGTGCGGGCCGCCGCGGTGGTAGGTCCAGGCGACCAGCCCACCCAGCCAGAAGATCAGCGCGGGGAGGGAGACGGTGGCCCACCGGTCGGCGAGGTTGCCGCCGACGGCTTCCCAGAACTTGTCCAGCATCGACGGGTCACCCCTGGGTCAGCGTGCCGTGGCCGGGGGTCGGGCAGGCCGGGACGGGGATGCTGATGTCGGGCCGGTACCAGACGTAGTCGCCGTGCGGGCAGCGGTAACGGTCGGCGGCGACGATACCGGGGTCGCCGAGCGGGCCGGCGGTGGCGCCGCCGCGCTGGAGGTAGCCGGGCTGCTGGTCGGGTGGCCGGTAGTGCGGCGCGTCGGTGAGTACCTGGGTGAGAAACCAGGCGGTGTCGGCGTGCTGGTCAAGGAGATCGCGCAGCCGGCGGGCCCGGTCAGACCGTTCGGCTGCGCTGGTGAGCAGCTCGGCGAGGTGACGGTCCAGGCCGGCGGCGGTGGCCGTGTCGTCCAGGAGGTTGTCGAGGTAGGGGCGGATCGCCCGCCCCGCCTCAAGGACCCCTTCGTCCTCGTCGATGCCCATCGATGTCCCCCCAGGTGGTCGGATGGTTGGTCTGGTCAGGCGCCGGCGTGGATGTGGGATGCCCACACCGACGGTGTGCGCGGCCACCGGCGTCGCCAGCGGCGGGTCGTGGTGTGCACGGCCTCCGCGACGTCCCCGGTCGCGGTCAGGGTGGTGTAGATGTCGTCGGCGATGTCCACGGCGGGCCGGTCGGCGATGGGCCACAGCGTGGCGATCACATGCTGGTAGCCGGCGAGCTGGAACGCGGAGGCCAGATGGATCGCCTCGTCGGTCAGCCGGCCGCCGGGTCGGGCAGTTTCGCAGGCGGACAGGTAGGCGAGCTGGGCGTCGGTCAGCCGTAGTCGGGCGACGTCCAAGACGGTCAGCGGCCGGGTCTGGTGGTCGTGCAGGAGAAGCCGGCTGGTGGACGGGTTGTCGATTTCGGCGGTGCCGTGGCAGGCGAAATGCGCCCAACGGACAGTGGGAAGCATGGACAGCACCGCCTCACGGGTCGCCCGCGGGCCGGTGAGTACCTCAACCCGGTTACCGAACCGCTGTCGGAGGGCATCGGCTTCGGCCCGCGCGCCGGGTAGATCCACAGCGGCGGCGGTGTGGGGCATCGCCACGACCGCCATCCGCGCGCCGTCCAGGCTGGCCGCGCCGCCCCCGCCGCCGGATGCCGCGGGGCTGGACGGGCGGGCGTGGGCCAGCGCCCGGATCGTCGGGGTGTAGGAGGAGACCACCCGGTCGATCACTGTGGCCGGGGCCGGGTCGGACCGGCTGTCGTGGTGGCCAGCGGCGTGCAGCGGCAGGAACGACAACAGCCCCGAGGTGCACCACCACAGCCGCGGCCACCGTTGTCCGCCGGCCGGGGGGCCGGTCAGGCCCAGCCGGTCGAGGACCGGGCCGGCCAGCACATCCCACAGCCAGCCGAGGATCTCGACCAGCCGTCGCTGCGCCGTGGCAGAGGTGCCTTCGGCCAGCGCGTCGAGGAACGCGACGACCTGGTCGTAGACCGTCTGCGGGGTCAGCCCGGCCAGTGGCACCGTCTCCACCCCGCCTGCGGTTAGCAGTAGCGCGTACGAGCCGAACGGGGAGACCGCCACGGCCACGACCGGCCCTTGGGCGGCCGTCGCGAGCAGGTCGTCGATCGGCGGGGGGCGCAGGAAGGTCTCGAAGCCGTCCAGCCGCCGGATCGACGCGATCAGCTCCTCGAACGCGACACCTGCCGCCTGCTGTTCGACGCCAGTCGCGCTGGCCGTGCCCTCGCCGGGCCGGGGCAGGTCGGGCACGGCCGGGTCGTCGGTCTGGTCCAGGACGTCCCGTAGCCGGAGGAAGGAGGCGGCCGGGTCGGGGTGCTGCTCGGTGAGGGCGGTCAGGTCGGTGCGGGTGTCCAACGCCTGACCGAGCAGCACCCCGCGGCCCTGCTCGAACAGCTCCACCGCCCGGCCGACCAGGCCGGCCCGCACGCAGCAGGACGCCGCGTCCGCGCCCAGACTGCCGAGCTCGGCGAGCAGATGCTCCTGATCGCCGCGGGTCAGGCTGCGCGGCGCGACCTGACTGAGCAGCTCGGCGGCCGCCGTGAACCCCGCCACCGCCTCCTCCCAGCGGCCCCCACCCGCCGCCGCCCACCCCCAGCCACGCGCCGCACCCGCCCGCACCCGCGGCGAGGCGCCCACCAGCCCGACCCCCGTCCGATAGACCTCGATCGCGGCGTCCAGGTCCGGAATCTGCCCGGCCCGCTCGAACCGGGCCTGCAGGGCGCCGCCGAGGTTGGCCAGCATCCCGGCGCGGTCGGGGTGGTCGGGTGGGGTGGCCTCGACCGCGGCCTGGCCGGCACTGATCGCGGCGTCCAGATCGGTAAGCTGCCCAACCCGCTCGAACCGGGCCCACAGGGCGCCGCCGAGGTTGGCCAGGTACCTGGCGCGGTCGGGGTGGTCGGGTGGGGTGGCCTCGACCGCGGCCTGGCCGGCGCCGATCGCGGCGCCCAGGTCGGTAAGCTGCCCGGCCCGCGCGAACCGGGCCTGCAGGGCGAGGCCGAGGCTGGACAGCCGTCCGGCGCGGTCGGGGTGGTCGGGTGGGGTGGCCTCGACCGCGGCCTGGCCGACGCTGATCGCCGCGTCCAGGTCCCTAACCTGTCCGACCCGCTCGAACCGGGCCCGCAGGGCGAGGCAGAGGTTGGACAGGTACCTGGCGCGGTTGGGGTGGTCGGGTGGGGTGGTCTCGACCGCGGCCTGGCCGACGCTGATCGCCGCGTCCAGGTCCCTAACCTGTCCGACCCGCTCGAACCGGGCCCGCAGGGCGTTGCCGAGGCGGGACAGCACCGCGGCGCGGTCGGGGTGGTCGGGCGGGGTGGCCTCGACCGCGGCCTGGCCGGCGCCGATCGCCGCGTCCAGGTCCCTAACCTGTCCGACCCGCTCGAACCGGGCCCGCAGGGCGCCGCCGAGGTTGGACAGGTACATGGCGCGGTTGGGGTGGTCGGGTGGGGTGGCCTCGACCGCGGCCTGGCCGGCGCCGATCGCCGCGTCCAGGTCGCTCACCTGTCCGACCCGCTCGAACCGGGCCCACAGGGCGAGGCAGAGGTTGGACAGGTACATGGCGCGGTTGGGGTGGTCGGGTGGGGTGGCCTCGACCGCGGCCTGGCCGACGCTGATCGCGGCGTCCACGTCCGCGATCCGCCCGACCCGCTCGAACCGGCCCTGCAGGGCGCCGCCGAGGTTGGACAGGTGCCTGGCGCGGTTGGGGTGGTCGGGTGGGGTGGCCTCGACTGCGGCCTGGCCGGCACTGATCGCCGCGTCCAGGTCCCTAACCTGTCCGACCCGCTCGAACCGGGCCCTCAGGGCGAGGCAGAGGTTGGACAGCGTCGTGGCGCTGTTGGGGTGGTCGGGCGGGGTGGCCTCGACCGCGGCCTGGCCGGCACTGATCGCGGCGTCCACGTCCGTAACCTGTCCGACCCGCTCGAACCGGGCCCACAGGGCAGCGCAGAGGTTGGACAGCATCGTGGCGCTGTTGGGGTGGTCGGGCGGGGTGGCCTCGACCGCGGCCTGGCCGACGCTGATCGCGGCGTCCAGGTCGGTAACCTGCCCAGCCCGCGCGAACCGGACCTGCAGGGCGCCGCCGAGGTTGGACAGGTACATGGCGCGCTTGGGGTGGTCGGGTGGGGAGGCCTCGACCGCGGCCTGGCCGGCACTGATCGCGGCGTCCAGGTCCCTAACCTGTCCGACCCGCTCGAACCGGGCCTGCAGGGCGAGGCCGAGGTTGGACAGGTATCCAGCGCGGTCGGGGTGGTCGGGTGGGGAGGCCTCGACCGCACCCTGGCCGGCACTGATCGCGGCGTCCAGGTCCCTAACCTGCCCGGCCCGCTCGAACCGGACCCGCAGGGCGGCGCCGAGGTTGGACAGGTATCCGGCGCGGTTGGGGTGGTCAGGTGGGGTGGCCTTCACCGCTTGGCGGAGTAAGGCGATGGCGTCGTCCAGTGCGGGCCGATTACCGGTTCGCATCGTCTCGCGTAGCAGGACGACAGCACGGCCAGCCAAGGCGGCGGGCGTACCATTCCGCTGCTCCTCGAGGAAGGCGGCACGCACCTGGTCGGGGAGGGCGTACGGGCGAGCCTGGTACACCGGCGTGAACAACGCCAGGGCGGTGGTGAGATCCTGCTGGTCCTCTCCGTCGGGCAGGACCAGGTAGCGCGCCCAGTGCAGCCACCCGGCCGCCAGGGCGATCTCCAGATCCGTGGCCGGGTCGGCGACCAGGCCGAGCAGGGCTGTCACCTCGGCCACGGCTTCCGGGTCCAGGACCGCAGCCCGGTCCCGGCCGGTGGCGAACCGTTCCAGCCGTGCCTGCACCTGTTCGAGCAGACGCTTCCGCATCCCCGTCGCCCCCGTATCGCCTGCCAGGCCGTGCCCTCGCAGCCACCCGCACTCCGCTGACGCAGACGGCCTGAATAGTCACGCTCATGCTATAGGTGGTCACAACGGGCGCCCAAACAGAGGCGTGCCGAACTCTGCGTGCCTGACCGGGACCGCCCTAGAACGAAAATCCACCTGAGCGTGCGCATGCCAGATCAGCCCAGGGGGCTGTTGCCCGCTGGGACGGGACGTGCGGTGTTCAGACCTAGATCCGCCAGTAGTGGCTGATGTTGGGGGTTCGTAGATCGTCGAATGCGAACGGGTGCCTGTCGTGCAGGGAGAATCGGGGTTACCACACCAACCGATGTTCCTGACGAAAGGCACCCGCCAGGTGAACAGACTACGCAGGTCGGCGGCTTCGAGGAAACGGCCCCCGATTCGGATCGGCCCGGCTGACCCGTCGCTGACGGGGATGGCGGGGCTGGTCGGGGTCGCGGAGCTGGTCGACCGGCTCGGGGTCGTCGAGGCGCTGGAGGCACACGTCGGCCCGCTCAAGCGGCGGGCGCGAGGCCTGGCGGGCGGGGAGTTGCTGGTCGGGCTGGCCTGCGCCCAGATGGCCGGGCAGGCGACGCTGGCGGGGTTGGACCGGCTGCGCCTGGACGCGGCGGATGGGGCGCTGGCGCCGGTGGCGTTCCCGCCGTCACGGACCGCGGCCCGGCTGGCGGGCCGGTTCGGCCCGGTCCAGCGGGCCGGGATCGAGAGCGCGGTCGGGGTGCTGGCGGACCGCTGGCTGGCCCGGCTGCCGGCGCAGCGCCGGGCCGAGCTGGTCGCGGGCCGCCCGACGATCGATCTGGACTCCTCTGACGTGGAGGTCTATGGCCGGGGCAAGCGCGGCGTGGCTTACACCTACGAGGGGAGGAAGGCAGGCCGGCCGCTACTGGCGTCGTGGGCGCGGACCGGGCTGGTCCTGGCCGCCGACCTGCCCGCCGCGGTCTGCGCGCCACCGCTGGTGCGGGCGGACTCGGGGTTCTTCACCGGTGAGCTGGCCCGCGCCGCCGTGGCGGCGGGCGCGGACTTCGCGGTCGCCGCCCCGCGTAACAGGGCGCTGTGGCGGGCCTACGCCGCGGTGGAGGAGGCCGCGTGGGTGGATGCGCGGGACATGACCGGCGCCCAGGTCACCGCCGTCGGCTACCAGCGCGCCGGCCGCGCGCACGGCGACCGGCTCCGCCACGAACTGATCCTCATCCCCGGCCGGGTCGTCCGCCACGCCGGTGCGCTCACCCTGCGCCTGCCACCCGGCCGCGACCGCTACCTGCCCGCCGCCCTCGACCGGCTGCGCACCCTCCCCGCCGCCTGACCAGCGGGCTTACCCCCGCGACACCCACCGGGCCGTGGACCCGGCGCCCACCCGGCGCGACAACCGGGCTTCTGTCCTGCCCCACCCGCCAGAAACAACATCAACAAGCAGCAACAGAAAAGATCACCGATCTTCGATCAGGCGAACTGTCGCTACTGGCGGATCTAGGTCAGAGGCCGTGTTCGGACTCGTGTTCGGACTCGTGATCGGAATCAAGGCCAGACTCGCGGTCGCGCTCGCGGTCGGACCCGTGGCCGGAATCATGTTCTGGGTGTCCGGGATCACAGCCATGCCGGCAGATCTCGCGGAAGCCACGAGTCCGATCTGGGTTCTCCGCCAGGACCGACACGCACTCGTTTCGCAGATGCTCCGGGCCGGACTCGTGTTGGGGACCCGTGTTCGGACTTGTAGCCGGGCTCGCGGCGGGGTCCGTGTCCGGGCTCAAGGCCGGACTCTCGGTCGGACTCGCGGTCGGTCTTGTGGCCGGACTCGGATTCGGGCTCCTGAACGGGCTTAATGCGCTGATGGCGATACCGTGGGGAATGTTCGTGCTGGCTCGAGCCTGGCTCGCCTTACGCGGCAAGCTCCCCCGCGACCTCATGGCGTTCCTGGCCGACGCCCACCAGCGCGGCGTCCTGCGCCAGGTCGGCGCGGTCTACCAGTTCCGGCATATCGAGCTGCAACGCCGGCTCGCCAACCGCTAGGCACGGCCACCGGATCAAGCCAAGTACCGTTGGCCGGAGCGCGACGGGCATCTCCAGGCCGGCGGGCCGACGGCCGCCCAGAGACCTCCCTGCAGGGCTCGCGCCCCGGCCGCCGTTTGCCAACGCCCAAGTCCCCACCCCGGTGAGGAGCGGCCTTGGTGCAGTCAACTCACCAGATTCTCGCGGGCGCGGGCCGGTACTCCTGATCAAGACGTTTGATGACCAACCCTTGTGCACACTTGGTCAGTGACCGGATACTCTGCGACGTGGTACGGGAGGTGTGGCGAGTCCGGTTCACGCGCGCGGAGGTCCCCGTTCCTGCCGTGCCGTTGCCGTGCGTGGCCGATCTGTCGGGCGGCTGGGCAGAGTGGGTGGCCGGCGCGGAGGTCGAGGTCGGGGCACCGTTCTTGATCTCGCCGCTGTTCGAGTACGACGTCGTGCTGAACGACTTCTTCCAGGGCCTGGGAACCGTCGGCGCGGCGCCGTTGACGCGGACGGGTTACGCGCGGGACCTGGCGGCGTTTCTGTCGTTCCTGTGGTCGGGGCGTGGCCGGCGGTCGTGGCGGGACGCGACGGAGGCTGATCACCTGGCGTATCTGTTCTGGCGGCGGCGTGATCCCGATGGCCCGCGGGTCTCGGGCGCGACGTGGAACCGGGAGGTGGCCGCCGTCGACCAGTTCTACCGCTGGGCGCTGCGGGCGGGCCACGTCCAGGTCAACCCGATTCCGCGGGTTCCGCGCCGGTCCGGAGGCTGGGAGGGCGGGCGGCGACGCGCGCCGGATCAGCTGCGGGCGGCCACGTATGCGCACGACGCGGCGGGGACCCGGGTGGGATGGCTGCCGCCGCGGTCGTATCGGCGGTGGCGGGATGTCGGCGTGCGAGGCTTCGGCTCGGACGATTTGCCGCGTCCCGAATTTCGTGGCCGGTGGGCGGCTCGCAACGCTTGCTTCTGTGACGTGATGGTGCGGACCGGTCTGCGGCTGTCCGAGCAGGCGGCGCTGACCGTCTTTGACGTCCCGGCCGTCGCCGATCAGCCAGGTGGCTACCAGCGCTTCTGGCTACCGGCGGCGGCGGCCAAGGGCGGCTCGGCCCGGTGGGTCTACGTGCCCTCCCGGCTGGTCGGCGGCCTGGCCGACTACGCGCGTTGGGATCGGGCTGAGGTCGTGGAACGCGCTCGTGAGGGCGGTCGATACGAGCGGTGGCGTCGGCCATGGCTGGTTGAGGATCCGGGGCGGCCGGAGGCCCGTCGGGTCGGGTCCGCCCAGCGGGTCAAGGTCACTCACCTGGGGCTGGCCGAGCGCCGGGAGCTGCTGGTGGACGGTCCGGACGGGCTGAGCCCGGCGTGGTTCTGGCTGGGTGAGTCCGGTGAGCCGTTGACGGTCTCAGCGTGGAAGGCGATGTTCGCCGAGGCGAACCGTCGGTGCGCGGCGGCGGGCGTGTCGCTGCGGTGTCATGCACATTTGCTCCGGCATACCTTCGCCGTGGTGACGCTTGAGCAGCTGCAGCGCGGTCACCTGGCCGCGCTCGCTGACATGAATCAGGCGGGCCGGGAGCACTACACCCGCGTTTTCGGGGATCCGTTGGACTGGGTACGGCGCCGTCTCGGGCACCGGTCGGTGATCACCACACAGATCTATCTGCATGCCCTGGCCGAGCTGGAGATGCGGACCCGAATGCTCCTGGTGCCGGACGACTGGGAGGACCCACGGGACACCGGCGTGGCTGACCAGCCGGACGGCGGCGGTCACGAGACTGCTGAGGCATGACCGTGAGACGGACCGGACGAGGCAGCACCCGGCCGGGGTCGTTCGCTCCTTTGCCGGACGGCGCCTACGCGCCAGCCTCTACCGTCCGCGACACCGAGGGTGCGGCCCCCGTGGTGGAGTTTGAGGGAGAGGACGGTCGTCGGCGCACCTTCGATTTCGGTGAATGCCCACTGCCGGAGTGGCACACGGTTCTCGCGGGGGCGCTGGCGCGGCGCGTGGGGCCGGGAGGCGGACTGCGGACTTCCAGCTCGTCGTTGACGACCTGGAACAACCTGCGCGGGTTCCTGCGCTTCCTGGCTGCTCGATCCGACGCGCCGACGCACCCGTCGGACCTGCATACCGGCCACGTCCAGGACTTCCGCGCCGAGCTCGTCGGGCGGGTCGGGGTCGTCTACGGCGGACGGGCCGTCGATCATGTCTGGCGGGTGCTGCGCTTGGACCCGGCGGCCGGCCGGATCGACCCGAAGGTTCTGAACGCCTTCCGTGTCCGGCTTTCCGGTGCCGCTCCGTCGTCTACTCCCGGCTACAGCGACGGGGAACTGCGACGGCTGCTAGCCGCCGCCCGTGAGGACGTCTCGCGGCTGCGGTCGCGCATCGATCGGGGCGAGGATCTCCTGCGCGCATTCGACGCCGAGCCCGGCACGCTCGATGGCGCCCGGCTCGAGGACGCACGGGAGCTGGCCGGGATCGCCCGCCACGGCATACCGCCGGCCACGGGCTCCGCGTACTCCCGCCGGCAGGCGGTGGCGGAGAAGCTGTTCGTCACCCGCCGAGACGTCCCTGCGATGCTGGTCCTGCTGGTCGCGGTCAGCGGACGCAACATCGAGACCATCAAGGAACTCCCGGCCGAGCACCGTGTCCTGGACGGCGTGGCGGTCGAGCTCCGGTTGACCAAACGCCGCCGCGGCCCCGGTGCATGGGCGCAGACCGTGACCTGGGAGGTGGGGCCGCGCGGACGGGAGCTGGATCATCCGGGTGGCCTCTACCTCGTGTTGCACCGGCTGATGGCCCGCAGCCGGGTGGCCGCCGGCGACCCGAGCGCGTTCTGGGCCTTCTGGCGCAACATCGCGCGGAAACCGGGCAGCACGGGCAATGATCACGGGAATCCGTTCCGTGACGCGCTGACCGCGGGTATCGACGTGAAAGGCTGGGGCGAAGGGCACGGCTTCGTCGACGACGGCGGCCAGCCGTTGCCGGTCCGCTTTCATCGGCTGCGGACCAGCGTCGAGGTCCGGCGCACCCGCGGGATGGGCGGTCACCTGCCCTCGGCCGCGCGGTCGAACACCGCGCCGGTGTTGTTCGCCAACTACCTGCGGGGAGATCCCACCGCCCTCGACTGGGCTCATGAGGTGACGAGTGCCGCCCTCGTGGACGCTGAGCGGGCCGCGCTGGCCGCGCACCGGCGACAGCTGCCCGGAGGGACGATGACCGTCCTTGCCGGTCCGGACACCGAGCACGGCGAAGGCCAGGACGGGCCATGGTCACGCTGCCGGGACGCCTCGTCCTACCCGGCGACCGGGAAGCCGTGCCAACTGTCGTTCCTGGACTGCTTCCACTGCGGGAACTGCGTCATCACCCGCGACCATCTGCCCAGCCTGCTCGCGTTGCTCGACGGAATGACACAACGGCGCGGCCAGTTGCCGGAAACAGAGTGGTGGACACGCTACGGGCCGACTTGGGCCGCGATCCGCCACGACGTCCTTCCGATGTTCACTCCCGCCGAGCTGGAGCTTGCCGGACAGGCACCGCGTCCTGACGCTCTGCTGGACCTGGTGGAGAACCCCTGGGAGCGGCCGTGACGGTTCCCGCCCGGCCGGACGAGGCCGTGGCGCCGACGCTCGACGATGTCGACAACCAGTATGTGCTCGCGGGCCGACCACTGCGAAGCGACTACGAGCTCGCCGATACCGCCTGCTTCCGCGACGACAAATGGGATCTGGCTCCCACGATCTTCCAGCGGCAGCAGAAGGCCGTCGCGCTGGACTTCAGCACGCTGCCGGCCGCCTACCGGCTTGCCGTCAAGCACCTCTGCTACGCCCTGCTCCGCGCCGACATCCTGCCGCCGAACGAGTCACAGCTCAATCCTCTGTCGATCCGCCGGCACCTCGTAGAGATCAAACGGTTCGTCACCTGGCTCGACCAGCGTCCTGGCGCCCGGCCCGCGCCTCTGCGACAGCTGCGTCGAATCGATCTCACCGCCTACGCTCGGCACCTCGACGAGGCGGTCAAGAGTCCCGCCAGCCGGGAAGTGGCCGAGGTCGCTGTCCGCCTGTTCTGGCGCTATCGCAGCGTCCTTCCCGAGGATCATCTGACCCTCGATCCACTCGAAGCCGACGGCTGGGGCCGCAGCGTGCGTCGCGGCAACGGGGAGAACAGCACCGCCCGCATCCCCGAAAAGGTCATCGGTCCCTTGCTGACCTGGTGCCTACGCTTCGTCGACGACTTCGCGCCGGACATCCTTACCGCGTGGACTCGCTTGCTCGCCCGACCCCCGGCCTCCGAAGCGATCAGCCGTATACCCCGCGGCAGCACGGGATCGCGTCTGCAGTCGGTGCTCGAGGGCTACCTCGCGGCGGGCAGGCCGCTGCCCGGCCACCCCGGCGGCGCTGTCAACTACCGTCAGCTCAGTCGCGAGGTCGGCTGCAGCGGCGCAACCTTGCGTATGGCTCGCCATACGGCGGCCGTCCAAGCCGCCGCCCGCAGCGTTGGTGTCGGCCCCGGTAGCGATCTCGATACGCCTATTCGCGGTCAACTCGACGGGCAGCCCTGGCTCGGCCGGATCGGGGCAGACCAACACGATCCCTATGGGGCCGCGATCCTGGCATTCCGTCTGCAAACGGCCTGCTACATCGTCACCGCGTACCTGTCCGGCATGCGCGACAGCGAGCTGAAACACCTCCGGCGAGACTGCGTCCGCGCCCAGCGCGACCCGGCCGGCGTTCCCTACCGGTGGACCGTCGCAAGCCTGGCGTTCAAGGGCGAGACCGATCCCGCCGGCACGCGGGCAACCTGGGTCATCGGCGCGCCGGCCGCCCGAGCGCTCGCGGTCCTGGAACAGCTCCAACCCGCCAGCACCGACATGCTCCTGAGTTCGCTCTATCGTTCCGGGACCAGCACACGCCAGAACGCCGTCGCGGTAGGCCGAACCAATGAACTCATCAACCAGCTCACGGGCTGGATCAACACCTACTGCGCCGACCACGACCGGGACGACGTCATCCCCGACATCGCCGGCGCGCCCTGGAAGTTCTCAACCCGCCAGTTCCGGCGAACGCTAGCCTGGCACATCGCGCGGCGCCCCGGCGGCGCCATAGCCGGCGCCATCCAGTACCGCCACCTCAGCATTCAGATGTTCGAAGGCTATGCCGGCACCAGCGATTCCGGTTTCCGCGTGGAAGTCGAATCCGAACAAGCCCTCGCCCGCGGCGAACAGCTCCTCACCATGACCAATGAGCACGAGCATTCCTCCCTCAGCGGGCCGGCCGCCGCCGAAGCCACCCGCCGACTCGACCAGTTCTCCGCCCTCGCCCGCTTCAACGGCGCCGTCATCAGCGACCCCCAGCGCGTCAGACGCCTGATGCGACGACACGACCCGCACGTCTACCCCGGCGACTACATCACCTGTGTCTTCGACCCCGGCAAAGCCCTCTGCCAGCGTCGACGAGACAGCAAAGGCACCGCCAGACCTACACCGACCAGTTGCCAACCCCTCGACTGCCCCAACACCGCCCTCACCGTGGCCAACCAACAAAGTCTGCTGCTGGAGCTCCACCACATCGACGCCGAGCTAGCCCGGCGCCCCGCCCTCCCACCGCTCTTGGTCAGCCGACTCAAAACGCGACGCGAAAAACTCAGCACGTTCCTCTGCCGCCACGATCCGACGATTCAGCTATGACGCCGCGCCAGCCCGTTCCCTCCGTCACCGACGTTCGCCACGCACTCACGCAACTTCAGGCGGATAGCGACACCACCGGCCGGCCGATTAGCGTCCTCGCCCTCGCGCAAAGTCTCGGTCTCGCCAACACGACCTTCCGGCGCCACTACCCGGACATCTGCGCTGAACTCGCCACCCCAGCGAGGCCCCAGAACCCGCCGACGAGCAGGGCAGGCAGCGCACACGAGCAGCTCCAACACACCAATGCCGCTCTCCGGCGCAAGAATAGAGAGCTCAGCGAGCACCTCGAACTCGCGATCGCGAGCATCCAACGCCTCGCCATCGACAACCACCGGCTGCGTCGCGAGCTGGAGAACACTCACGCCGTCACGCGGCTACCCGCATCCCGCGGCCCTGGAAAGATCAGAGACCGACCCTAAACGGGCTGCCGTCACCCTGTTCGCTACCCTTCGTCGGTCGCGGCTCGCGAACAACACATCTCGCGAAGTTGCGCCAACCGCGCCGTCACACACCGCCCAGCCCGTTGGCCACAGTGATCCCGAGCGCGAGCGTGGCCGCAAACGCGGCGCCGGCCTTCATCGTCGCCGCCGGCGGTCGGTCTCCGCTGAGCGAGGCCAGGATCGCCGTGACCAGAGCGGCCACGAGGGCCAGCGCGGAGACGAGCGCCACGACGAGCGCGCGGACAGTGGGAGCAGCGGTCTGCACGGCATGTCTCCTAGCCGAAACTCTTCATAGGGGGCACGAAGAAAGAGCGGGTCAGTGGTCGGGGCGGGGGAGCCGGGCATGCCGGAGTTCGGCGGCGGTTCGGGAAGCGGTCGCGCGGGTGCAGAGGGCCCACCAGACCAAACGGACACCTCGGAGATGGGTTCGGTGCTCGGCCCATTCCTCGGCCCACCGTTCGCGGTCGGCGCCTATCGGGAGCAGCGCAACGGCACGGAGATGAAGATGGTCGACCAAAGCTTCCACGAGACGGCGACTCCGCTCATCTCCTGCCGCTAGAGCGGGTCCGGGTCGCCGTCGCGCCAGATGGGACTTATCGCCAATGGTTAACCGTTCGCGCGTGACGCTCCTCGCGTTGCTGCGGAACAAGCGGATCCAGTCGACGATCCATTCGGCGGCGACGGCGGCGACGGCAGCGGCTAAGTCGGCAGCGAGCGCGGCGGCGGTATAGGCCCCGATGGCCATGGCCCCGGTGACAACGACGCCGGCGCCGACGGCGGCGGCGTCCACCGCGACGATGACGGCCGTCACGGTGGAGGCAGCTACTCCGCCGACGAGGCTAGCGGCGCGAAAGCGCGCTTGCCATGCTTCCGTCACGCGGTGCCTCCCTGCGGCAGAGGGCCGGGGATGACCCCGAGCAGGCGTTGCGTCGCGGCCAATGCTTCGCGCGCTGCCGTCGCCCCCTGCCCGGTGAGCCGGTACATCCGCCGCCGGGGACGCTCCAGTTGCGCCGGCTCGCCCTCCTCCCAGAAGCTCGCCAGCCAGCCGGCCGTCTCGAGCCGGGCAAGTACCGGGTAGATCGTTCCGGACGGGAACCCAGTCGCCTCGGCGAGCGCGAACCCGTAGTAGTCCGCCGTAGGGTCGGTCAGCATCTGGCGCAGTACAGCCGCCGTGGGCAGCGTGATCCGCGGCCCGGACTGTCTACGCTTCGCCATGGTCGGAGGTTACCAGTATCTCTTCATAGGGTCGAGGCCCACGTCGTGGGCTACGCAAGATCTCTATACAGGGCAAAATCCCGGCTCGCGATGTGGTCAGTGGTCAGTCACGAGCCCTGGTCACAACAGCCCTTCCACACCCGCCGGTGCGTATTCCGACATCCAGTCCCGGGCGGCCGTCAGGTCGAGGGTTTGCGGGCAGAGGGTGATCGCCGGTCCGGGCAGGTCGAGGGCATCGGCGAGGATGACCTGCCGCTCGATCAGCGGGAGGGGTCTCAGGTCCTCCGCCCCGTCGGCGAGCACATCGAAGGCGACGAACTGGGCCGGATGGTTGGCGGCCCACTCCCGGATGCGCTTTCCCGCGGTGAATCGTCCGGAGAGAGCCGCGAAGTCGAGGCGGCTGGTCGCGGGGTTCCAGGTCACAATTTCGCCGTCGACAATGAGGTCTGGTGGCAGGATCGTCGTGAGCGTCGCGGCCAGGTCCGGGAAATACGGGCGGAGGTCTCGGCCGCGCCGGGACCAGATGGCGTTATGTCGAACAAGTGCGCGGAAGCCGTCCCATTTCGGCTCGTAGGCGACGGCGTGGCCCGCGGCGCCGGCAGGTGGGAGAGTGTCAGCCGGCCGGGCCAGCGCCGGGCGGGGTGGAAGCGGGATCGCCGCCACCTGGGGGCGATACCCAACCGGCGTGCGCGGCGAGCCTTCCGATCCGGCTTTTCTCGGCGGGGCCGATACCCGCATCGGCTGGTACCGGCCACTTCTGTCCCGGGGCGTCAGTCACATTTCGAGGCTGGCCGTGGGAGGCGGGGGTAGGGGCGTCGGCGGGGTAGGGGCGTCGGCGGTCGGGGCGGTGGTCAGGTGGGAATGGGGGTAACGGCCGGCGTAGGCCTCGGCGGCGGAGAGCCGGTTGATGGTCAGGCCGCCGAAGCGGGCCGCGGCTTCGGTGGAGGCGACGCGGAGCAGGGAGCGGATCGCCGCGATGTCGCCTGGCTGGGACTTGCCCGCTGCCCGGGCCGTCGGTCGCGATGGTGACGCTCCCGGGCGGCGGGGAGCGTAGGGGCGTTCGCCGCCGGCGCCGAGGAGCCAGCCGGCGCGGTCGCAGGCTTCGGCGAGCGCGGCGTCGGACAGCCCGACCGCGTCGCGGAAGCTGGGGAAGCGCGCGAGGCGGGCGGCGATGTCGCGGGGGGGCAGCAGGCCGGGCCCGGCGGCGGCGAGCGCGCGGGCGAGGGTTGGGTGGGTCAGATCGACAACGCCCAGGCCGAGGAGGACGGCGTCCGGGCTGGTCGGGTTGGACTCCAGCCAGCGCCGTCCCTCCGTGGCGGCGGTGGCCAGCTGGTCGAGGTGGCTGACGGCGGTGGTGATACCGCGCCAGCCGAGCAGATCAGCGCGCCGTACCGGGCTTCCCTTCGGGCCGCGGCCGATCGCCGGGACGGTCAGCATCGTCTCGGCGGGGGCGTTGTGGTATGCGCCGTTGAACATCATCCACAGGCGGGGCAGGTCCGGGTCGGAGTAGGCCGTGGCGTGGACGCGCTGGTTGAGGGTGTCTGTGACCGCGCGGGTGAGGGCGGCCGGGTCGGCGTGTCGGAGAGCGTCGAGTTCGGCCAGGCCGCCATTGCGCGGGTCGCGCTGGGTGTGCCGGCCGGTCAGCTCGTGGCTCGCGTCGAGGAGAAGGCCGGTCAGTTCGTCCGGGGTGATGCCCGCTTTCTCCCCGACCTGGGCGATGACTGCCTGGCGTTGCGCGTCGGGTCGCTCGTAGAGGGCGGGGGCGAGGGTGCGCACGATCGCGAGGGTGCGGGACAGCGCCCGCTCCGAGGGCTGGTGGTGGCCGCTGAGCCCGCGCAGTTCCGCGAGGGTCGTTGCCGCCGGCCCCACTCCGTCCGCGGCGGCGGCAGTGGTGGGCGGGAGAGGTCGGGGATGGTCCGGCCACATAGTCACGGCGCGGGGCGGGATGGTGTGGGCGCGGGTCCCGGGCCGGGTCGCGGGTCGTTCCTCGGCGCCGGCGGTGGCGGTCAGGATCTGGTCGACGCGGCGCAACCAGGCGAAGCGGGCCTCGCTTCGCGCGCTCATGGTGTCGGCCGGGGTTGTGGGAATGGCATCACGGGCCGTCCAGGGTGGGGTCGGGAGGCGGCGGGTCGGGAGGTTCGCCTGGCGGGTCGATACAGGCGGGTTCCGGCTCAGCTCCGGGCGGCGCGTCGGCCGGCTCGGGCTCGGAGCCTGGGTCGCCCGCCGGGTCCGGGGGGCCTGCCTGGCCGCGGTCGGGCGCGGGGCTGTCGGTCGCGGGGGCGGGCGTCGGGCTCGCGGGAGCCGGTGTTGGCTCGGGCGGGTCGGCGGCGGGCGTGGGGTCTGTCGCGGCCGGCGCGGCGGTGATGTCGGGCAGGTCAGGCAGGTGAACCGCGGCCAGGGCCGCCAGGGTGATGAGCGGCTCGTGGCCGGTCAGCCCGCCGACCCGGTTGCGCAGCTCGCGGTGCAGGGTCTCGCCGGTCAGGGTGAGCGCGGCCGACAGCCGGGCGGTCTCGACGGTGAGCCAGCCGTGGACCGGGTCGCCGACGGTGGCGCTCGGGCCGTGCCAGGTCATGGTCAGGGCCGCGGGCCGTCCCGCCGGGTAGACGGGCTGGCGGGTGAGCTCGGCGGGAAGCTGGCGGGTGAACAGGTAGTGCTGGGCGGCGGTGTGGGCGGCGGCCGGGGTCGGGTAGGGGCCGACGAGGCGCAGCCCACCGGCGGTGATCTCGTAGAGGTAGCCGATCCATTCGGCGACGAGCTGATAGCGAGGCGGGCTGGGCTGCCCGTCGGCCGGGGGTGTGGCCGGGGGCGGGCGGAACGCGCCGAAGGAGATCACGTCACCGGGTTCGATCATCGCGGGGATGAAGCCGCGGCCGCCGGGCCCGGACGCCCACGGCCCGGGCATCCAGCCGGAGGGGGCCATGGACTCGGGCCAGAGGGTGGCCGCGTGGATCTGGGTGCCGGGTGGTCCGGTCAGCGGCGTGTCGAGCACAACCCCCAGGGGATGCAGCCGGCATTCCACCAGCGCGGGCTGGGGTGGTGTGGGGGCCGGTGGGACGAGCGCGCCGCCGCCGGCGTCAGTCACCGGCGGCCCTGGGCAGGGTCAGCCCCGTCGGTGTGCCGGCCCGGGTGGGAAGCCGGGCGGCGAGCACGGCGAGCCGGAACTGGCCGGCGCCGGCCAGCGTGGCCGGGCCGACCCCGGCGGCACGCAGTCGCTGGCGGAGCTGCGCGGCCGGCCGGGCGAGCTCGGCGACGACCCGGGCGCGTTCCAGTGTGATCGGCTCCGGGCCGTGGCCGGGGATGGTGACCCGGATGCGTGATCCGGCGGGGCGCATCACCGTGACCGACGCGCCGGCCGCCTGGGGGCTGTCGAGGGCGGTGAGCGGGTCGAGGCGGGGCCGGGATCGGGGCCGGGCCGGGCCGAGGGCGGGCCGGCCGTCCTCCCCCGCGATGACGTCGATGACCGCGCGGGCCGTCAGGATGATTTCGCCGACGCGAAACGGGACTCCGGCGTCGACCCGGGCGGAGATCATCCGGTTGAGGGTCGGCCAGGCGGTTCCGGTGAGGGGTTCGACGTCGATCGCGTCGACGGTGAGGACCGTCGGGTCGAGGACGTAGGGCTGGTCCTCGTCGGGGCGGATGTCGTGGCGGAAGCCGTGCGGGCCGGGGAAGGTACGCAGGACGGTGGCGGTGGTCCAGCGGGGGTCGTCGATCGAGCGGACCTTCGCGCCGAACATGAGCAGGTGGCGCAGCGGGCCGTCGTCGAGGCCGGTGTCGCGGCCGGCGCTGCCCGGGGTGACGTCGGCGATCGGGCTGATCAGCTGGCGGGCGGGCTGTCCGTGCCAGGGATGGCCGGCGAGGGTGGCGAGGTCGGGGGTCCAGACGACGTCGCTGACGGTGGCGCTGGCCGGGTCGTCGATGGTGCGCAGCACGGTGCCGGTCAGGATCTGGCCGGGGGCGACGCGGATCGCGACCGGGCTGCCGTGCTCCAGGGGCGGCTGGGCGCCGGTGGCGTAGGCGGTCAGGACGGGCAGGTCGCGGGTGAGCGCGGCCCGGTCGGTGCCGGTCACGTGGGGCCAGTGCTCGTGGCGGGTGAGGTAGGCCAGGAGATGGTGGAGTGTGCCGGGGTCGCGGGGCCGCAGGGTGTCGGGGAGAGCGGGTCCGTCCGCGCAGAAGAACGGGACTCCGCCGCGCAGCAGCCGCACCCCGTAGCCCGGCTGGCCGTCGGCGGCGGTGTCCGCCGTGGTGTCTGGCGGGAGGGTGGCGTACAGCTCGACGGTGATGGTCGCGGCGCTCCAGCGGGCCAGCGGCGGTTGGGCGCGCAGCAGCCGGCCGTAGAGGCCGAGCGGCCGGCCGTGGAGGAACACCGGGTCGCCGCCGCGGGGGCGGTGGGAGGCGTCGAGGCGGGGCAGCCGCCGGGCTCGGCGGACCGGCCGCGGCGACGGGGCGCAGCCCAGCGCGGCGTCGCGCAGCGCGGCGTGGACCTGAAGCGGGATGACGAAACCGAGCTGTTCTTCCAGCCGCCACACGGTGGGGGCGGCGGCCCAGCGGGTATCGCCGTCGCTGAGGTGGCCGGTCGCGGTGAACCGGCCCCGGATCCGGTCGAGGTCGAGGTGCCATGCGGCGGCCGGGGCGCGCAGCGTCGCGACCGGGGGCAGGGTAAGTGTCATGAGCGGGCTCTCCTTGCGGGGCGATGGGAGCTCAGAACAAGCCGGCGGCCGGCGGGCCGGCCGGGGGTATAGAGGCGTCCAGGCCGGGCCAGGGCGCCGGCGGCGCGAGGGCCGGCGGCCTCGGCGTGCCGGGCGCGGGCAGGTGGTGGGCGGCGAGCGCGGCGAGAGTGACGGGCTGTTCAGCGCCGGTCAGCGCGAGCTCGGGGACGTCGTCAGCGAGCCGCTTGCGCAGAAGGTCCGGATCCCGAGTCAGCCACGTTTGGAACGCGGCCCTGTCCACGGTGAGGAGGCCGTGGGCGTCGCCGTTGACCGTGAAGGTCTCCCCGGCGAGCGGCGCGGGCGACGGCGGGGCGGGGCCGTCGCGGGACGCGGGAGCCACCCGGCCGGGCTGGGCACTGGCCGCCGACCCGGCCGGCGAGGGGGCGACGGTGGGCCGGCTTTCCATCGGGGCGGAGGGACCGTCACGCTCCTGGGGCACCAGCCGGCCCTGGGCGTCGGTGACCATCTCGATGGTCACCGCGCTGGCGGTGAGGATCTCCCCCGCGGCGAGGGGATGGGGATCGGCGGCCCGGGCCGCCAGCAGCGTGCCGGTGTCGGGCCAGGCGGTGCCCGCGCGTGGGACGCAGTCGGCGGCGCTCACCGCGAACGGGATGTTGTCGCCGTCGGCGCGCACGAGGTAGCGGCGCTCGCCGTCCCGATCCTGGCGGACGGCGATGACCGTCCCGTGCACGATCGTGTCGTCGTCGGCGAGGTAGCTGACTCGGGCGCCGTAGGTGATCCCCCGGTGGGGGTCGGCCGGGTCGAGGCCGGTGTCCGGGCCGGCCAGGGTCGCGCGCACCTGCCCGGCTGGCGCGATCTTCGTCGCGCGGGCCGCGGCCTGGCCGTACCAACGGTGGCCGGGGAGGTCCGCGGTGTCGGGATGGACCGCGTAGGAGCGGACCTCGTTCTCCCTGTCGTGGTAGGCCTTCACCACTGTGCCGGTCCATCCTTCGCCCGGCCCGCGAGGGGCCAGGACGGTGACCCGGGTGCCGGGCGGATGGGGTTGCGGCGGATCGAGCACGAGGGAGGTGATCTCGTCGGCCCGGGAGCCGAGCACGTCGTGGCCCGGCATAGCGAGCGCGTCCGGGTCGGATTCGAACACCATCGTGACCAGCCCGCGCACGGTGCTGTCCGCCGCCAGGTCGGTGTCGGCTGGGACTTCAAGGTCGGCCCCAGCCGTGAGGACCGCGCCGTCGACCGCCACCCGGTAGGCCACGACCAGCCGGCCGTTCTCATCTGCCGGCGTGGGGTGCTCTGGCTTCGCGGCGGCCAGGCCCTCCATCTCGATCGTGATCTCTTCACGCGGGTCGGCCAGGCCGGGGAACCGCCACGAGCCGGTCGCCGGGCGGCTGGCCGCCAGCGCCCGCCGGTAGCTCACCGGCGGCTGTCCCGGGACCAGCAGCGGTCCCGCGGGATCGGGGGTCGCGCCCTCCGGCCGGCCGGCCAGCAGCGCGACCTCGGGCGCGGCCAGGACCGCCGCCCGCGCGCCGACCGCCCGATGGACCGCGTCGGGCAGCCGGCGGCCGAGGTAGTTCTCGAACGCCCAGCTCGACGGGACGACCGCGCCGGTTGTGGGCAGCGCGAGCAGAGCGTCGTCCAGTCCGCCCGGTCGCCAGTGCGCGGCCAGCGGCGGCGCCGGCGCGGACGGGTCCGGCTCGGGCGCCAGCGCGCCGAGCAGCCACACCCCGGCGCGGGCGGTGAGGACCACCGGCGGGCCCGGCGCCGACGGGCCGGGCGACGGCGGGGTGGTCATGGCTGTCCGGTCCCGTCATCGTCCCGCTCGGCCTCCGCCGGGCCCGGGCCGGCCGAGGCGTCCGGGGCGGAGCCGTCGTCGTCGGCCACGGGTGTGGTGAACCAGTCGGGGAACCCCGCCAGACCGCCGGCCTCGCCCGACCGCGGCTCGTCCGGGTAGGCGGTGCGCTGAAGGAGATCCAGCGGCCAGGACAGCCACTCCACCTCTCCCTCGGCCGCCTGCTCGCCGCCCGCGCTGCCGGCGGGTGCGCCCGGCGCCCCGTTCGCGCCACCCGCCGGCCGGTCCTGACTGAAGCGGATCATCCGGACCGGGCCGGTCGGGACGGACTTCCCGCCGACCCGGCCGGCGGGCGGCGTCGACGGCCAGCCGGTAGAGCTGGCCTCCCCGATCGCCGGCTGGGTGGGCAACGCGACCGCCCGCCCGGCCGGGGCCGGCACGTCGACGGCGACCGGCTCTCCCGCCGGCTCGGCCACGCCTGTCGGATCGGCGGCGGCGAGCGCGCGCAACTGCCGGTCGCGGAACCAGTACCGGCCATACAGGTGCGCGGGGCGCAGGGTGTGGTGGATGAGTAGCGCCTGCCCGGGCAGGACCTGGCGCAGCATCGAGGCGGGGAACAGGTCCAGCCGGCTGGGCTGGTCGGAGATCGACCCCGACCCGGCGGCGAACAGCCCCGCCTCCCGCGAGGTACTGCGGACCGGGACGTGCTCCGAGCCCAGCAGGCTGTCGACGTAGGTCAGCGTCGCCGGGTCCGACACCCCACAGAAAAAGATCTTCGTGGCGGCGTTCGCGACGACGGTGTCGGCCCGCTGCCCGTAGGCGGCGTCGATCTGCGCCTTCGACTGGTAGAGCAGCAGCAGTTGGATGCCCAGCCCCGCGCAGGTCGAGATCCGCGCCGGCAGGTTCTGCATCGGCCAGTTGCCCGCTTCGTCGACGACGACGAGGAGCTTGGGGTCCAGCGGCCGGCCGCCGCGGCCGACCTGGACGTAGGCCTCCCGGATCAGATCGTCGACCAGACCGCCGAGCACGGGGGCGAGCCGGTCGGCATCATCCAGGTCCGCGCACAGGTAGACGCTGCGCGGCCCCGCCGGCCCGTCCTCACCGTCCTCCGGCTGGTCCTGGCCGAGCAGCCAGTCCAGGCTGATCCCCGACGTGGCGGCGGAGTCGCGGATCGCCGGCTCCTGCCACGGGCGGATCATCTGCCGGGCCACCAGATACACGCTGGAGATCTGCCGCTGGTCGGTCTTCCACACCGCCTCGAAGCCGTCCCGGACGATGACGCCCTCGGCCGCGGTGATCGGGTCGGCGTGGGCGGCGAACGCGCCCAGCAACTGCGCGGGCGTCTCCTTCTCCATGCCGGTGACCCAGTCGACGACCGCGCCCATCGGCAGCTGCGCGGTCGCCGCCGTCCAGAACAACAACCCGAGCAGATCCTCGGCCGCGGCGACCCAGAACGCCATGTCACCGCCGGTCTCCGACCAGTCCGTCGCATTCATGATCGATTTGACGGTCTGGCGGGCGCCCGACAGCCGCCGCGACGTCGCCAGCGGCGACCAGCCCGCGTCACCCTGGCCGCCGGTGATACCGGTCGGGTCGAACACCCGCACCTCACCGAGGCGCCGGCGGCGGGCGATCGTCGCCCCGAGCAGGTCCGTCTTCACCGACAGGGCGATCAACGGGCCATCCCACTCCAGGATCGCCGGGATCGCCAGCGCCGAGGTCTTCCCGCACTGGGACGGGCCGAACACCACGACGCTCCCCGACCCACCCCGCCGCCGCGACGCCCGCCGGCGCCGCCAGCGCGGCACCACCCCATCCAGCGGCCGGGTCGGATCCTCCGTCGCGACCAGCCTGCGCCGGAACCGGCCACCCACCTGGCCCAAGGTCATCCGCCCGGTCCGGGGACCGCCGACCCACAGCGGCGCGAGATCGGCGACGGTGGCGAACCGGTCGTCGGGATCCATGCCCATCCGCCGCCGGTGACGCACCGCCGGTCCTCCGCCCGGCCACACCCCCGAGGCCACCAGGCCCATGACGACGGCGGCGGCCAAGCCCGCCAGCAGCGGCGGGACGCTCGCCACCCAGTAGCCCACCGGCCCAGGCAGGGCAGGGCGGACCCGGGCCGGCCAGGCCAGGTTCGGCCGGCCGGGCTCCCGCGCCAGCCCCGGCAACGCCTGCGCGACATCGTGGGACGTCAGGGCCAGCAGATGATGCTGGCCGAACAGCAGCGCCGCGGCCTGCGCGCCGCACCACACCGCGAACCCGACCAGCAGGCCGAGCGCCGGCAGCAGCACCAGGATCGCCGCCGGCTCGTTGTCCCTCTCCCCCGCCATGATCAGCCCACCAGGTCCCGGCGGGCGGCGACCGCCGCCATCACCGCCGTGCCCGCGTCCCGCCGGTGACGGACCTGCCGCTGGCTCACCCCGTCCCGGGCGGCGAGCTCCCGCACCGAATAGCCGACCGCCAGCGCCAGCCACGTCCGCACCGCCACCGGCGACGCCCCGACCGCCAGCCCGTCCCCGGCCAGCGCCATCAGCAGACCGACCGCGTCGAGCTCGCCCTCCGGGCGGCCCGACATTCCCGCGGCCGTCTCCGGTGGTACCGCCCAGCACGTCGAGCGCCGCACGGTCGCCGGCACATAGCCACCCGTGCGGTATTCCGCGTCCCGGATGATGTTCACCGCGATATCCAGCGGACGGTCCGCCAGAGGGAAAGTCCGGATTACCTCCCAGGCGTTCGCGGTCAGCTCCCCGAACGCAGCCGGAAAACCACCTTCAAACCCCGATTTGGCCCAGCGAGCCGCCCGCGACACCAGCGCGGGAAGAACCCGCTCCAGCGCAATGCGCGTCGCGGCGGAATCACCGGAGATCGCGTAGGACACCAGCGCCGCCAGGCGGATGTCCGCCACCCGGGTGGGAACCGCCCGGTCCCGGCCGCAGGCATCCAGCAACGACTCCACCGAGGCCGTGTGCCGACCCAGGACCGGGTCGCGCGCCCAGCGCGCCAGCCCGGCGGCCGCCTCACCGCCGGCCACCCACCGTTCCCACTCACCGCGCCAGCGGACCAACGTCGCCGACCGCGCTGCCGGCATGGATTTGTCGATATCTGTCATGGCCGGCACGCTCGGCCCGACAGTCACCGCCCCGGTCACCAGCCCGCTCACCGAACCGGTCATCGCGCAGAAATGACTCTCCGGCCTCGGTATCACGGCGGCCCCGGGCCGGCCTGCCGGCGCCGGGAGCCGCTCCCGCCCCCTTCCGCGCCTCCCCGCATTGGGCTCACCGCAGGACCGACGCAGCCGTCGAGATCCCACGGTCCCGGACGCGGATCCTGCCGTCGTGGGACCAGTGAGGCCCAGGGGCCCGGAAGTCATCGTCTCTCGCGCCCGCGGGGCACATCAGATCTCCGTGGGGCCCCCGCCAGTCACCGAACCATCGTGGGAACCACGCCGCGGGTAACTGGTCCCGAGCTGGCATTGCACGTCACTCAGGTCGATCACGAACCGGTGTTCTTCCGGCCTGAGGAAAAGACGCCGCCCCCGAGCGTGAGGACGCCGCCAGATCGAGATTTTCCAGGTGACCGATCCGCGGGCCGGTCACGCCTCCGCACTCAGATCACGCGCCGAGGTGGCCGGATTTTTCAGTCTCCCGCCATTCCCGCGAAGAGGGAAACCTGAAGACGAGGGACTGCCTGCTCGCCGCGTAGGCGCTCTACACACCCGGCAGCGCCGGGGGCCGCGGCCTGTCGAGGCTCACGGACGGGATGTCGAGGCGGGCGAACGGCTGGTAGGCATCGGGGTCGAGGAGCGGGTCGGTGCTGGGCATGCGCGCGGCCGCGCCGAAGCTGAGCCGGCCGGCGGCGTCCACGACGACCCGGCGCGCATCCCACATGGCGGTGAGCAGCTCGCCGGCCATGAGGGGATGGCCCGCGGCGACCCGCGCCGCCACGAGATGCGCCACGGTCGGCCAGGCGGTCGGGGCTGTCACCTCCAGCTCGCTCTCCCCGAACCAGCGCGCCGGCAGGGCGGGGTTGTCCGGCTGGATCTCGTAGTTCACCGCGCCGGTCTCCAGCGGCATGACCCGCAGAATCGTTCCCGTCGGGGCCGCGGGAACGCCGATGACCGTCACGCGGGCGCCATAGGCGGCGCGGGCGTCGAGTTCGGCTGGAATGACGAGGGCGGCGTGGACGTCGTGGCGAGCGGATACCACCAGCTGATGGGGCTTGTCGCGCCACGGGTGGCCCACGAGGTCGTAGGCGGCGGGCCGCCAGGCGTAGCCGGCCGGGTGGCCCGCGCGGTCCTCGGTGGCGACGACTCCGCCGGCGCGGGCCCGGCAGTTCCCGACGTCGACGACGACGCGGGTGCCGGCCGGATAGGGATGCTCGGGTAGCGCTGTGCGCGCGGTGAGAGCGTCAGTGTGCTGCAGCAGCCAGGCGCGTTCGAAGCGGGGCGTGTCGCCGGCGTACAGACGTATCCAGTCCAGCGCCGAGCGCAGCAGCCGGTTGACGTCCGGCCGGCGGCCGGGTTCAACGAGCAGGCTGGGACTGGCGTGCATCAGTCGGCCCTGGTGCCACAGGCGATGAGCGATCACGACCCGGCCGTCAGCCCGCTCCCCGGCCCGGGCCAGGTCCAGCCGGTAGGAATCATCAGCCCAGCTCGCCAGCACCGGGGCCCGCGCGAGCATCGCGCCGTAGAAGCCGCGCGCGTCCCCCAGCCCCACCACGTGGAAGGCGCTCGGCTCGGTCACGGCCGGCGCCGGCCGCTCGGCGTCCACCCAGACGTGGTCGGTGGTCGTCACGTTCCGGGCGAGATAGTCGTGCAGCTCGGCCGGCAGAGGCGCGCCGATCATCGCCTCCAGCTGCCACGAGCTCGCGGCGCTCGCGGACCAGAACAGGGCGGCGTCGCGCAGCGGGTGGAACTCCGCCCGGTAGATCCGGCCGCTGTGGTGCAGCCGCCAGTCGCCGGCGTCGCCGCTGATAGTGATCGGCTGGGCAAGGGCGCTCATCGCCCGCGACCGAGAGGGAGTGGGACGCGGCGTTCCCCTCCGGGGTCGTCGAAGAGGCCGGCACGGTGGTGGCGAATCATGGTCAGCGACGATCCGAGAGCCAGTCACCGGTCCGATCACCCCGCGAGTCACCGATGGGGTCATCGGCACAGTCATCGATGACGGCGCCGCTGGAGGGCGCCTTTCGGGCTACGGGACCGCTATCGCGGCCCAGGCCGTCACGCCGACCGAACGCCGCTCACAGACTCCCGGGTCAGGTGCGCGTCGGCCCGAGCGGGCGCGAGGGACGTCGCCCGGCGTTCCGGGTGGGAGCAAGGCGCCGGCGATCCGACTTTCCGCGCCTGCTCCCCGTGTGGTGTGGCGGTCATTGAGTATCTGCGTGTATACGCGTCACCGGCGGACCGGGCTGGCGAGCCGTCTCGTCACGGAGGTCCTCCACCGGCACCCCGGGTTTCGCCTGGTCGGCCAGCGAGGTCACCGACCCCGACGAGGCACGGGTGTCCTGGCGCGGCGGAGCGCCGTGCGTGGCGGTGGGCATCGCGCACTGCTGCCGCGCCTGGACGCCGGCAACCGGTGGCGGTAGCCGGCGGCGGGGTCAGCGTGTGAGCAGGGGTGCCGCCTGGTCGAGGAGATCGCGGACGGCGGGCTGGCGACGGTAGGGCCGCAGGCTGGCGGTGAGCCGGGTGAGGTGGCCGACGCAGCGGGTGGAGGCGACGGGGCCGCTAAGCGCGGTGACGGCGCTGGATGCGTGGGCGGCGGCCTGCTCGACGTCGGGCTGGGGCTGGCGGGCGTAGCTACTGGCGAGCAGGATCGCGCGCAGCGCGCCCTCGCGGGAGTCGGCGGGGTCCTGCAGGTCGAGCGCGGCGCACAGGTGAGCCTGAGCCGCCCTCTGGTCACCGAGGGTGAGATGGCAGTAGCCGGCCTGGGCGTGGGCCTGCGCCGGGTTGATCCAGTAGGACCAGGCGGGTTCGCCGCCGGGCCTCGGGTCGGCCAGGCGGGTGAACGCGGTGTCGATCGCGGTGCGGCACTCGCGCTGGTTGCCGGCGGTGGCGTGGGCCTCGGCCAGGCGCAGGTGCAGGATCGCGGCGACGCGGGGCGAGCGGCCGGGATAGCCGGACACGGCGGCGTCCGCGAGCGTGATGGCGTCGCCGGTCTGTCCGAGGTCCTTGGCCTGGCAGGAGGCGAACCCCAGGACATTCGCGCCCAGCGCCCGGTCGCCGGCGGTGTGGGCGGCGTGCAGGGCGGCGGCGTAGTAGCGCTGCGCGGCGCCGTGGCGGCCGGCGTCGAAGCTGGCCCAGCCGGCGAGGCGGGCTAGCTCGGCCGCGATCGTGTGCAGGCGGCGGCCCGTCGGGTCGTGGTAGCGCCGGTCGCTGATCAGGCTGACAGTGAAGATCAGGTGCTGGCGGATCACGGGGTGCAGGTCGCCGCCGCCGAGCTGGTCGTCCATCCGTCGCAGCTGGCCGGTGATGGTTTCCAGCTGGTCGACGGTCTCGGGCGGCAGGGCGCGTCCGCTCGTCGAGGCGGCGCTGGTCAACCCGGGGGCGAGCAGCCAGTCCCGGGATATGCCGGTGGCGCCGAGGCCGGCGGCGGCCAGGAACGCCCGCCGGTCCATAGCCGCTCCTTCCACCGCTGCCCGTAGCGCGCGGGCTGTGCCGCCCATCGTCCATGAGGCGGCGGCGGGATGCGTCTCCTCCAGCCGGTCCCAGGGATGGATCACTATCTCCCCCGGCAGCGGCGGGCGGAACCCGAGGTGGGCGTCGCCCACCTCGTAGAGCTTGCGCAGCAGACGGCGGTAGTAGGCGCTGGGCCGGCTCACGTTCCGCTCCCAGCGGGAGACCATCTCGTTGGTCACGCCGGGACGCCGACCGGTGGCCTGCTCGCCGAGGTCAGCCAGGCGCCCGGCGACCTCGGTCTGCTCCAGGGCATACCAGTCCCGGTAGGCCCGCAGCCGGGACCCGGAGGCCAAGCCGTCAGTCGCCACGTGCCGGCGCCTCCCCGATCGTGCACGGGATGTCGGGATATCACCACGCACCATAGCCGTCGGCCGCGGGTTTCGGTGGATCAGCGGGCGCGGGCGCGAGGTCGGCAACCGCATCGGCAAACGAGTCGGCCAGCGGTACGGCATTCCCGCGGAAGCGGTGAGGCGGTGTGCTGGACAACGTCCCCGCCCGGCCGGGCCCCAAGGGCCGACCCGGCCCCGCGGGGGCAGCCATCCCGCCCGACGGCGGGAAGGAACAGCGCCAAGGAGGTAGCGGATGCAGCCGTGGGACTCAAGGCCGACGGGCCGGTCGCGGTGCACGGGCTGGTGAACGGGGAGACCCTGCTCGCCGTCCCCGCGTTCCCGGTCACCTACCGGTCGAAGCCTCCGGGCCGTTGCCTTCTGACGTCGCTCTGCCACGAATCGGACCATCGGATCTATCGGCACGGTAGCGAACCGGCCACGCGGCCGGAAGTAGGCGGGAGGACTAGATGACCCTGATGACCGAAGCCCGGACGGGCTTGGACGACGAAGGCGATCCGCTGGCAGACGCGCCCACCACCAGCCCGGAGCGCGACGAGGAGGCCGCCGACGGCCCGGACAACGACAGCGAGCGAGACGCCGGGACCGGGCAGGCCGCCCGGGGTGACATCCCCGGCGGGGCTGAGGCGACCAAGCTGCACCTGTGGGTGGTCCTGACCCCGCCAGGAATCGGCCAGCCCCGGAAGGCCCGCGGACCGTTCGGCGACCCCGCCGACGCGCGGGCCTACGGCCGCGAGCTCGGCGGCGGCTACGACGTGGTCGAGTTCGAGTTCGCCACCGTCCCGAACGCGCTGCCGGGACGCCGGGCGCTCGAAGCGTTCCGCCGGTCGCTGGCCCGGAAGGAGGGGCGGGGCGGGATCGAACGGGCCGTGGCCGCCGAAGCTGGCCCGGTGGGGCTGGACGGCGGTGAGGGCGGTTACGCCCAGCGGGCCGGAAGCAACGGCACGGGCACCGAGTTCAACGAGGCCGCCTTCAACGCCGGATGACGGTCCTCTTCCCGCCAGTTCTCGCGCCGGACGCTCCGCGCACGCTGCTGGAGACCATCGGTGTGATCGTGGACGAGATCGCCGATGGAGTCAGCCCCCCGGACGGTCTGACCGAAGCCCAGCGGGAGAGGTGGGGCGAGGGCCGAGCCGCGGCTATCGCCGCGATCAGCATGCGGTGTACCGAGCTACTGGCGGCCTACCCGCCGAACGGGAAGGTCATCGTTCTCTGAAAAGAGATCACCACGAGCCGGTGCCGGCCAGTTAGCCGCCCTGTTGGACCGGGGCGCGGACGCGCTCCCGGCACCACCCCCACCCGTCCACGACCGGCCGTCGGGCTGGACCCCCGGAAGGTCGGCCGGGGTGGGGGACGCCCCCGCCCTTGTCCCCCGCGTCCCCATCGTCGGAACGGGGCGGGGGCACCCAGACTGGCGTCCGCCGCGCCCACCGTGGGCCGACCGGGTCCTTCCCGCGACATAAGGCCGGTCACGGACGCCACCGCCCACCCGCGCCGTTCTCCACAGGGTCGGCGCGGGTGGGCACCCGCACAGCCCACCCGGGCCGGGCAGGCCCCCGGGTGGCATCCACCCTCCGCCCCGGCCGTGACGCGGCACCCCGGCCGGGGCGCGAGGCGCTGTCCGCCCGCCAACTTTTGGCACGAAGGAGACGGAAGACCGATGACGTACGAGGCACCGGGGATCGGCGTGCGGTCGGCGGGCGGAACGTCCGTCGTCACGGCCGACCGTGGCGTGAGCGCGCTGCATCTCGCCAACACGATCAGCTTCGCCGTCCCACCGACCTGCACTCTGGACACGGTCGAGACCGACGAACACGGCAGGCTCGTCCTGACCTTCACCCCCGGACCCCCGACGTTCGTCGTCGCCCCGCCCGGCCAGTGCACCGTCCCGGCCGCGCCGCCGCGGACTTCGCGGCCGACCGGATGACGCCGGGAGGGCGCGGGTGGGTGCCTCCACCAAACTCGGGCAGGTGACTCTCCGGCGGAACCATGGGACAGACGGCGAGCGAGAATGCGGGGCTCCCGATAGCGCCGCCCCTCGTGATTCGACCCGAACCAACCACCCCTGGGAGGCCGCATTGAAACGGCCGCGCTGTTGTCATTTCCTCAGGGCAGGATCTCGATGGGGCTGGACCCGAAGCCGTGGTACCCCGGCTGGGTCCGCGCTGTCGCCGCGAGCTCGGTGCCGCGCGCACTCAGCGCCCGGTCCACGGCTCGAGTGGGTCCGTCGGGTCCACGGCGCGCAAGGCGGAGCAGGATTGACAGCCTGCCGGCGGGCTTTTCGAGCAGCACGTAACTGAGGTAGCCTCCGGCGATTCCGCAGGCGACGAGGGTGAGAGCGACCATCGGGAACGCGGAGGGGGCGTGGCTGACCAGGCCGTGGCGGTCCAGGACGAGCAGCAGGATCGGCTCGTGCCACAGGTAGGCCGAGTAGCTGATCGCGCCCAGCCAGACGAAGGCCGGTAGGGCGAAAAACCGTCGCCACGCCGCGTCTCGGGGTGCCATCACCGAGCTGGCGAGCAGCAACGCGAAGCCGCAGGAGTTCAGGGAGTGGAACGCGGCGAGAGCGGGCGCGGTCGTTCCGTGCACAGCCTCGCCGAGCACGATGGCCGCGATCCCGGCGATGCGCACCATGGTCACGGATCGGGCGCTCAACGGGCCACGGGCACCGCGCCGCTCGTAGACAACAGCGACGATCATGCCGAGACCGAAGTCAGATGCGTGGTCCTGGGGGCCGAACCAGGCCGCCCAGTCTGTCGGCTGAACGCGGGCGATACCGACGATGTAGGCGAACCAGGCGGCATTGAGGACGATCAGCGCTACCGCCGGGAGATAGAGCCGGCGCCAGCGGCGCGCCATCGGGAGCCGGTGGGCACGCCGGTGGGCCAGCCAGACCCCGACCAGGGAGAGGTAGACATAGAAGAAAACCTCAACGGCCAGTGACCAGGCCGGCCCGATCGTGTAGAAGATCCGCTTGCTGTCGAAGACCTGGGTGAAGGTGAGGTGCTCCAGGAGATCACGCCAGTCGCCGGGAATCGTCGGGTTGCGGGCCGCCCACACGAGCAGCACCGCGCCGTAGTAGAGCGGGAGGATCCGCAGCCCGCGGCGGGCCAACGTCTGGCCCGGCCCGTCCTGTGCCTGCCCGGCGACGGCCCGGCGCACCTGCGGCCGGTAGAGAAGGAAGGCCGAGACGACGAAGAACCAGCTGATCATTCCGTCGAATGCGCCCAGGGTGGCGCCGAGCACCTGTCCATAGGTGGTGTGTCCGCCGGCCCGGCAGAACTGGTAGGCATGGAAGATCATGACCAGTACCGCGGCCAGGCCGCGGGATCCGGCGAGATCGGCGAATTCGACGCGGGCCGCGCCATCTGGCCGGGCGGCGCCGGTCACGGGCCGCGCCGGCGAGCGCTGAGACCTGGTGGAAGGTTGGTGCGCCCTGTCGAGGCGGGGCGGTCGGGTCGACGGCGGTGGGGGCGGGGGGACGGAGGGCGGTCGAGGCACCATGAACCGAGGACCGGCCGGCGCGGGGACGGCGGGCGACGTCCCGACCGCGCGGGGGGTGACATGCCAGTCGTGTTCGCCGAGCAGGGCCTTGATCGGCGTCAGTCGGGCGACGACGTTCTTGAACTCGCTGTAGACCAGGTTGACCAGGCAGAACCGAATGAACCAGCGTCGGTGCCGGCGGATGGACGCATCGGCCAGCGCGTACGCGAACAGGGCCTGGGTCGGGCCGACCATCATCGAGAACAGCGCGGTGAACAGGTAAAGAGAAATGTTGATCCGGAAACCGTGGCCCGCCGCCGGATGCACCAGGCTGATCAGGATCAGCGGATACATCTGCAGCGACAGCCAGGGGTACACCTCCCGCCAGCCCAGTAGCCAGAACAGGCCGAGCTTCTGCCTGACGGTGAGCGCGGGCGAACCGAACGCTCTCCACAAGTGGCGACGGGAGACCTGCGCCCAGCCTTGGGCCCAGCGCATCCGTTGCCGCCACAACGCCGGCAGGGTCGTCGGTGCGAGTTCATAGGACAGCAGCCGGGGATCGACGACGATCCGCCCTCCGCCGATGATGGTCCGTAGGCTGGCGTCGATGTCTTCGGTGAGCATCGTGGCGCGCATCCGGATCTGGTGGAGAGCCTCGGTGCGCCAGTAGCCGTTGGACCCACCGAAGATCCCGAAGCCGTGCATCCGCGCCCGGCCTGGATGGCTGACCCCGTAGATCGATTCGAACTCGACGGCCACCGTGCGGCTGATCGGGGAGGCATCGCCGTTGCGCACGACGCAGCGCCCCTGCACGACCGTGGCGCCGTGGGAGAGCCAGTGCCAGGCCCGGGTGAACGCGTCCGGCGCGGGCTGGTGGTCGGCGTCGAAGACCCCGACGAACTCGCCGGTCACCGCGGCCAGGGCCGCGTTGACGTTCTGCGCCTTCGAGGTGCTGTCGGGCACCCGCAAGGGCAGGAAACGCCGGTCCGCGGCGGCGATCCGGGCCAGCGTCTCCTCCACCGGCAGCAGCCGAGGGGTGTTGTACGCCAGCACGATCCGCAGGGGACCCGGGTAGTCGAGACGGAGGAACGCTTCAATGGTGTCGACGATCGTGGCGGACTCGTTGGGCAGGTACGCGGCGATGACAGCCGTCGCGGCCGGGTACGGGCTGGCGGGCACGGCCGGACAGGGCTCGGGCTCGACCGCGGCAAGCTGCTCGAGGTAGAGCACGAATGCTGTGCCGACCATCGCGATGACGAGGACCGTGAACGCGAGTCCGGTCGGGTCGATCCCCAGCGCGAACAGCGCGCTGTACGCGCCGAACGGGACGCCGACGCCGACAAGGGTGGACACCGCGATCTGGAATCCGGTCCGGTACCGTGCCCGCCGCCGTCGTCGTCGCCCCGACCGGGTCGCCTGGCGGTCCGGGTTGTAGCGCACCGGAACCATGTCCAGCGCCCCGGCGGCACCCATGACCGCGATGCGCGCCCGGCGCAGTGCTTCGGCGTCATCGACAGCGCCATCGACCAGTGCGTAACCAGGCAACGGGGTCAGCCGCGGGTGCTCGCCGCCGGCGCTGAACACGCGACCGGTAAGCGCCCCGACGATCTCCCCCATAATGGTCTCCACAGCCCGCCCGGGCCGGGCCGGCACGACTACGACAACCTCACCGTCGCGTCCCTGGATGACCGCTCCTTCGCGGGCAGCGACCACCTGCTCGGCCGCGGTGGCGACCTGGTCGCGCAGGGAGCCACGCGCGGCCGGGCCGAGCCGGCCGCGCAAGCGGGTGAATTCCGCCAGTCCCACCACGCCGATCAGATGCAGACGGGCTGGCCGCTGGGCACGGACACGGCCAATCGTCGCCAACGCCTCATGGTCCCGGCCACCCACGCCGACCGCGGTGGGCAGCGCGCGCCGCCACCGCCAACCGTCCATACGCGCGGTAGAGGCGCTTGCCGGGGGGAGGGCCGGTCGAGTCGCGACACCCCCCACAGATCGGGTCATCCCTTTCCATTCCCAGCCGGCGAGCCTTCTCTCCAGAACCGCGGGTACCCCATTGCCCGCAACCCCGTCACGATGCCCAGACAATAACCCATTAGTTAGCATGAAGCCCGGTTTCTCCTATTACTCACCCGCCGGGTATCCAGCGGTGGCACAGCAGGGAAGGTGGCGGTGACAGCCAGCGGCTGTCGGGCGTAGGCCTCGCCCCGAAACTGGTCGCGGTCAACGGCGTCGGCCAGCTGCACGTGTCCGCCGGCGACACGCCACGCTCATCCGAGCGTCGATGGTGCTCGGGCCGCCGGCACGGAGCCCCGCGCCGCCGTGGCGTTCATCGCGCTGTCGGTGTCGGCGACGATCCATTCTTCGCGGGTGAGGTGGTGTTCGACGATGGTGGCGTGGTCGCCCAGATGCCAGAGGGCGGTGAACGGCGGCATCGTCGCGAGCAGCCGGGCCTCGGTCCGGCCCAGGCCCATGTCGACGACGAGCTCGCGCAGGTGCTCGGCGTTCTGATGCAGGAAGACCCGGGCCGAGGTCGTGTTGAGCAGGCCTTGGGCGATGTGGGCCTGGGCCTGGCCGTCGCCGACCTGGGAACGCAGGTCCGCGATCGCGTGGGTGATCAGGATGTTGCCGGAGCCCCACTGCCGGCCAAGGCGCCACTGGTCCTGCAGGAAGCGGACGGTGGCGAGTTCGGACAGGGCGATCCAGCCTTCGTCGATCACCATGATGGTCTGGCCGCCGCGCCGCGCGTACATCAGGCTCTGCAGCCAGCCGGCGGTCGCGGTCAGCACGAGGGTGAGAGCGCGGCGGTTGGTGAGCAGGGCGGAGAGGTCGACCGCCAGGCCGGGGCTGACGGTCCAGGTCAGGCCGGGGCTGGTCGGGCCGTCGGCGATGCCGCGCAGGTCGTGCTCGACCAGGGTCACGGCGGCATCCAGCAGGGGGCGGCGGCGTTCGGCCAGTTCGGCCGGGGTGGTTTCCAGGTCGGCGGCCAGGGTGTGGTCGGGCTGGGCGAGTAGAGCGCGGACGTCGAGCAGGGTCGGGGTGGTCGTGCGGGCGCAGACCCGGCGGACGACGGCGCGCACGAGGCGGTGTTCGCTGATGGACAGCTCGCCGCGCCCGATCGCCACGGTGAGCAGGGCGGCGACGACGCCGACGCGCCGGTCGAGGTCGTCGAGCTCGCCGTTCTCCGGCCGGGCGGCGGAGGCCCGGCGGGGGATCATCCCGGGGGCGGGGTCGAGGGGGTTGATCCGGATCGGCCCGTCGGGGCGGAGGTCGAGGGTGGTCCAGCCCAGCGCCCGGGCCAGCGGCGTCCATTCGCCTTTGGGGTCGATGACGGCGGTGAAGCGGCTGGTGTCGCCGCGGGCGGCGGCGAGCAGCCCGGCCCGGTAGGCGTAACTCTTCATGATCGCGGATTTGCCGTGGGCACCAGCCCCGGAGACGATCATGTTGGGGCCCTGGATGAGGCCGGCCCGGTAGCTCTCGATCAGGTCGAAGACGAAGCCGCCGCCGGCGATCCGGTCGTGGCCGAGGTAGATCCCGGCCTGGCCGGTGCCCCTCGGGAAGCCGCCGGGGTAGAGGGCGCAGAGCTGGGCGCTGGTGGCGTGCGCCGGGGCGAGTGCGAGCCGGCCGGCCGCCCACGCCCGGCCCGCGCGGGAGGCGGGCGCTGGGGCCGGTCCGGTACGGCGCGCGGGCTGGCGGTGCGAGCGGGAATGGGGGCGGGGCATTTAAAGACCTCCGGTGCGGGGGCGGGTGGGGATCCGGCCGCCGGGCAGGGTGGCGGGCCAGGCCAGGTCGGCCCGGCCGAGCGCCGGCCGCAGCGGGGCGAGGCCGGTGCGGGCGGCGAGGTCGGCCATCGTGTGGCAGGCGTCGTCGAGCGCGGCCCGGGACGGGGCGGTCACGTCGAGGACGCCGGTGTAGGCGAGTTCGGGGTGGCCGGCGGCAAGGTCCGCGTCACGGCGCTGGATGTGGCTGTGGGCGTCGGCGAGCTGGGTGGAGACCCGCAGGCCGTGCTTGGAGCGCAGCTGGAGCTGGGTGTCGACAGCGACGGTGTCGGAGTTCAGCCGCCGCTGGGACTTCCGTGCCGCGACGGGGGTCATCCAGACGGTCAGGGTCCGGGTGACCGCGCTGTCGCGTAGGAGCGGGTCGAGCCAGCCCGGGCGGAGGTCGCCGGCGGGCCAGTGCGGGATCCAGAGGGTGCGGTGCCAGCTGTCGCCGATGCGCAGCGCGTCCCAGCAGCCGTGCGCGTCTCTGCCGTCGATGCCGGTCGGGTCGCTGATCTCGGCGGTGTGCGGGTCGGCCCAGTGGCGGGCCAGGTCGGCGAGGTCCTCGGCGGGCAGGACGTCGACGGTGAAGCCGGCCGCGCTCAGCCGTTCGCCGAGGACGTGAGCGGCGGCGGCGATGGCCGCGCCGGTGTCGATCCGGCGCAGGCGCAGCAGCCGGGTCCGCTGGCTGATCGTCACGTAGACGTCGTGGCTGACCTGGCCAGCAGCGGCGGCGCGGACCAGGCGTTCGTAGCCGGAGCCGCCGAGCGGGGCCTGGTAGCCGGCGCCGGCCCAGGCCAGGTGGAGCTCCGGGCTGGAGGGGGCGGTGCGCACCGTCCAGCCGAGCTGGACGGGCGGGGTCTCCCGGGCGAACTGGGCCAGGACCCGTTCCCAACCGGCCAGCGCCGCGTCCTGGGCGTCCGGCTCGGCCAGCGCGAAGGGGCCGCCGGTCACCGCCAGTACCGCCGCCGCCGTCCCGCCCCGCGGGTCCTCGAACCAGCCGACGTCGACGGCCGGGCGCATGCCTTTCGACGGCCCTCGGGCAGCCGCGGCGGCGTCGTCCGCCGGGCCGGGGAGGCCACGCAGCACGAGGCCGGTCAGGCTCGGGCTGGGTCGGCGCACACCCGGCGGGGCGAGCAGGGGCAGCGTCGCGCGGTTCGCGCCGGCCAGCCCCCGGCGCGCGAACCGGGCGGCGCCGGGCAGCACCAGGTAGACCGGTACGCCCTTGATCGGGACGATCGCCAGCGCGGCGAAGCCGGCGGCGACGAGCAGCCCGGCGGCCAGGCCGGTGGCGCCGCCGATCGCGCTCGCCGCGACGATGAGCGCGAGGAGACCGCAGGCCCCGAGGGCGATTTGGCCGGCGGGCAGGCCGTAGACGAGGGTGCCGGCCGGGCGGGGCGGCAGCCGGTAGACCCGGCCCTCACCGCCGATCGGATCGTCGATCATTGACTGCCTCCTGGGGTGGTGGGCCGGCGGGTCCAGCCCGGCGGCGGCGTGCGGGTGGGTGTCGGCCGCGTGCCCGGCGATGGGGCGGCGGACGGCCGGCGGCCGGGGCCCGTCGGGGTGGGGACGGGGCCAGGCGCGCTTCCCGTGCTGCCCGGGCCGCCCGTGCCGGTCCCCGGGGACGGGCCTCCGCCTGAGGGCTGGGGCATGGGCGGGACGGGGGGCGGCGTCGGTAGCCCCCCCGAGCCCGCGCCGGCGGGGCCGGCGGGGCCGCCGGTACCGGAAGACGAGCCGGAGCCACTGCCCGAGGACGGGCCACCGCGCGGCGGGCCGATGGGTACCGGCGGCATCGCCACCCCCGCGCCCGGGGCGCCACCGCCACCGCCTCCACCGCCCGCTCCGCCGCCGGCGCCACGGCCGGCGCTCAGGGCCTGGAACCAGTAGGCCGACTGCATCGCCTGGATGCCCGCGCGGGCCGGGGCGCGTGAGACCCCCTGGGCCAGGGTGTGGGGGTCGGCCATCGGAAGCAGCCGCCAGACGATCCACGGCATGAGCGCGGCGATGCCGAGGATCGATGTGGTCGCGACCGTCTTGCCTAGGTTGGACGGGGTCTGCAGATGGCCCACCGTCGTCTCCGACATGTCCGCGCCGATCCGCAGCGCCAGATACACCGCCGGCTTCGACATGACCGCGGCCAGGATCAACCGAAACGCCTGCGCGGACGACGCCCGCATCGACGGGACCGTCATCGCCGCGAAGGACAGTGGGGCCAGGGCAGTCGCGATGTAGACGAGGTCGCTGCGCACGACCAGCTCGAAGTAGACCGCGAGCGCCGCGACCAGGCCGAGACCTCCGCAGGCCGCGCTGACCGGATCGATCTGCATGTTGTTGACGTCCGCCATCAACGCTACGGCGGTCTTCTGGGACGGCAGCACCACATCCGACACCACGTCGGACACGGACAGGAGCTCGTCGACCAGCCACGGCAGTCCGATGATCGCCACAATGCTGAGTGGAGTGTCCCGGGCAACCCGGGCCATCCCCGCCAGCGGCTCCCCGGACAGCGTCGCCTGAATGATCGCGACCAGCACACAGCCGACGAGGATGAGAATCGCGACCGACGCCGCGTCGTGATAGGCACCGTGCTCGCCGACGAACGCCGCCGTATCAACCGCCGGGCGGGTCGAATTCGTGAAGAAACCGCTGACCAATTCGCCGACACCGTTCCACATCCACCGCGCTTCGGATTTGAAGATCTCCTTCGCGGCGTCATGCACCACCGACCCGGCAATGGAGTTCCCGACCGTGCCCAGGATGCGGCCAATAACGCTCATGACGCGAACCAGCCGATGAAGTCAGGGGCGAAATGAATCAGAATCGCCCCACCCGCTCCGCCGGCCACCATCCCCATCGCCCGCGGCCCACCGGCCGAGGCCCCCATCAGCCGGCCCGCTCCCATCATCGCGCCGCCCGCCACGAAAATCGCGACGCAACCCGCGAAACCCACCTCGGCCAGCACGTTCAACAGCTGCCCGACTTTGTCCTTGCCCGGCATGTTCTCCCAGTTCGGGTTCACCTCGATCGGGGCGTACGGACCGCCGCTCGCCGGCGGCCCCGCGACCGGTCCGAACACCCCCACTGGCTCCACGGCCACCGGCCCCGCCGGCGGCGCGGGCATCCCCGCGGCGGCGGCCCAGCCGGCGTTCCCTCCGACCAGCACACCGGTCAGCAGGCCGACGACGATCAGGCCCCGGCCCCGGCGGCAGACCCACCGGCGCCCGCGCCGCCCCCAGACCCACCGGCCCCACCAGCGCGGCGGCCGCCATGTGCTCGGCCTCAGCACCGCCATCACACCCACCTCCGGACGTCGGATCGATCCCGTCGCCCTCGTTGGGTGAATCAGCTCCCCTCACCGCTCCGCCCGCTCGCACCTCAGTGCCGCCACCCCGACCCGATGAGCGGTTCGATGACCGATCCGGTGACTCCCTGTGCGGAAAGGCCCCGTGGGACGACCTGTGTGGGGCGACCGCAGCCAGCCGCGCTCCCACCGGAGGTGACCGGGCCGAGCCGGGCGGGCAGTGATCCGTGCCGCCGCCCGCTCGGCGGCGGTCATCGCGGTCCTGAGCCGCGCCGATGACCGTCCCCGTGACTTGCTCGATGACTCCTCCGGTGAGCGCGCCGACGACGGTGACGCCGACGCCGCGCCCCGCGAGACCACCGGAGAAGCCGATGACCCCGTGCCCGCCACCCGCCGCGCCCGCCATCGGACCGAAAGGGTGATCACCACGCTCCGTACCGTCGACCGGCCTGGTCCCGGCGTTCGCCCGCGGCCGGATGTCCTCGCCCGCCTCCGTCTCGCGGTGCCGGAACCGCCCCGGGCGGGTGACCCGTCCGGTGGCCTGCGCGGCCGCGCCCGCGGGGCCGCGGCCGTGCTGGTGGGCATGGAGGCCGAGGTCCCGCTGGACACGCTCGCCCGCCTACTTGAGGGCCGGCACGCCGCGACCGGCCGGCCCCTGATCTCCGCGGCCGGCTCGGCCGCGCGGGCGCACACCACCGCGCGACTGCCGTCCGGCGCCCGGTGGCTGAGTCTCACCGAGGCGGCCCGGGTCGTCGGCGTCGACCCGTCATACCTGCGCCGGCTGGCCACCCGCACCGCCGCGGGAGATGTCAGCGCGCCAGGGCTACCGGAATTCCACGCCGAGAAAGACACCGCCGGGAACTGGCGGGTCGAGCGTGACGAAGTGGTCCGGTTCCGCCGCGACCGCCACGCTCCGCGCGCGGTCGCCGCCTACGACATCACCTGCGCCGCGCCGAAATCGCTCAGCATTCTGTGGGCGTTCGCCGACATGGATCTGCGTGGCGACATCGCGGCCGCGATGAACGCGGGAACCGACGCCGTCATCAGCTATCTCGAGGCGAACGCCGCGCTCGGCCGGCTCCGGGGGCGGACCCAGCCAGCCATCGGGTTCGCTGTCGCCTCCTATCTCCTGGACGCCTCGCCAACCGGCGACCCGCATCTTCGCCTGCACAATATCGTCCTCAACGCGCTGCCACTGCGACCCGGAGCGGACAGCGAACCGGTCTGGCGGGCGGTACATGCCACCGCGCTGTTCTGGCAGACCGCCACCGCCGGCTATCTCGGCGCGGCCGCCATGCGCCACGAACTCAGCCGGCGACGCGGTCTGATCTGGGGCCCGGTCCGCAATGGCGTGGCCGAACTCGACGCTTTTCCCACGCAGGTTCTGAAAGCGTTCTCCACCCGCCGCCGTCAACTCCTCGAGGAAATCCAGGCCCGGGGCATGTCCCCCGACGGCGCCGGACGGTCCAGGGCCCGCCGATGGAGCCTGGATGCCCACCAGCCGGCCACGCCGCTGTGTACCGCCGTCCTCGGCGCGCGGCTGGCTCCGCTGGGTTGGACCCCCGCGCGGCTGTTGGCGCTCGCCGCGCCCCGCAGCTCCCGGCCTTTCCCACCCACCGGCGCCGAGGCCACGGCGCTCGTCGCCGCGCTCATCCCCCCGACGGCGAGGCTCGCCGGCGCGCGCGGGGTCACGCGCCGGGTCGTCGAACGCGAGGTGGTCCGGGCGGTCGCCTCCTGGGCCGGAGACCGCCTGCCCTACCATGAGATCATGGACGTGGTGCGTCGCGTCCTCAGCGCGCTCCCGGCCGGGCCGCCCCTGTCCGATCCCCGCGAACCTGGTCTGGCCGCGAGGCCCTGACCAGGCAAGAGACCAGATGCGGTGGGACGACGCCGCTGGCCGTCCCACGGGAACAGGGTCCCGACGCTGAAGAACCTCTGCCGTCCCGGCTGAATCTGGGCTCTCGTCGCCGAGACATCGGTCCTGGTCAGGTGCCAGGCGATCCACATTCCGGCCGGACCGGGCCAGCTTCGGCTGGGACGACTGGCGGGATCGAGCCAGCCTCAGCCTGGGACGAGACCCGGTTGCCCGGGACAGGACAGCCCCCGCGACCCCGCCTGACCCCGCGGTCCGGGACCGTACGGTTGGTTTAGGAGAGCTGGGCAGCCCGATGACCTGCGTTGATCCGCGAACGCCTCCTGTTGATGGTTGGCGAATTCTCGCTTCCGACAGCTCCAGATCTTGCACGGACAGCCACAGTCCAGTGACGCTGACCGCGCCTGGCGGTCGGTTAGCGGAGCTGGACGGCTGACAGGCGCGCGCGGCCGTGGGCCACAGCCGGCGGGCTGTTCGGCCGGGGACAGCGCGATGACCCGATCGATGATTTACCGGGCGACGGTGCGGAGGTCCTTTCTCTCCTCGCCCGGGGGTCGCCGATGCCGACGCGCGCACGAGGCCACGCCCGCGGCTTCTTTCCATGATCACGAGGATGCGGGTACTCGGCGTGCGGTCCTGGAACCGCGGCCCGCTCGACGGGGCGATCGACGCCATCGTCACCTACCTCACGTCGGGCACGCCCGAGGCGCTGACCGCCTACTACGGCGCCCACGGCGCGCGCGGCCGTGCGCGGGGCTCCGCCGCGAGCCTGCTGGGCATGGACCGCGCGGTACCGGCGGAGGCGCTGGCCCGGCTGTTGGACGGCCGTCACGCGGCTACCGGCCGGCCGCTGCTGGGCGCGGTGGGCTCCGCCGGCCGGGCCCATCCCCGCCGCGGGCCGATCCCGGACCAGGAGTGGTTCTCCCTGGCCGACGCGGCGAGCGCGGTCGGTGTCGGCGCGGACTACCTGCGCCGGCTCGCCCGCGCCGGCGCACCGTCCGAGGGAGACGGTGACGGGCGGTCCACGCTGGCGGCGGAGAAGGACGCGGCCGGGAACTGGCGGGTGCGCCGGACGGAGCTGCTGCGGTTCCTGACCGCCCGCCGCCCGCCCACAGTGGTGATCGGCAACGAGGCGATCTGCACGGCGCCGAAGGCGGTCAGCCTGCTCTGGGCGTTCGGCGACGAGGCGCTGCGCCGGGACGTCCTGGCCGCGCTCGACGCCGGCGTCGACGCGGTCATCCACTACCTGGAAGCGACCGCCGCCTTCGGCCAGGTCGATGCCACCACCCGGTCGGCGGTCGGCCTCGCTGTCGCGTCCTACCTGCACGAGGAGTCCCGGACCGGCGACCCCCACCTCCACATCCACAATCTGATCATCAACGCGCTCCCCGTGCCTGTTCCCACGACGGACGGGGAGGAGGTATTGGCGTGGCGCGCGCTCGACGGCGAGCTGATGTTCGACCGCATCATGACCGCCGGCTATCTCGGCGCGGCCGCGCTGCGCCACGAGCTGTCCCGGCGGCGCGGTCTGCGCTGGGGCCAGGTCCACAACGGCGTCGCCGAGCTCGCCGGCTTCCCCACCGAGCTACTCGACGCGTTCTCCCGTCGCCATGAGCAGATCGAAGACGCCCTCGTCCAGCTCAACCTGCCCGACGACGCCGACGGTCGGACCACCGCGCAGCGCCACACCCGACCACCCAAAATCCGCCGACTACCCGAGGAGATCCAGGCCGACTGGCGGACCCGGCTGGCCACCGCCGGCTGGACCGCGGCCCAGGTAGCCGGGCTCGGGACCGCGACAGGTCGGCAGCCCGAACCCGTCACCAGCGAGGAGATCACCGCGCTCACCGACCATCTGGTCGGCCCTCACGGCCTGACGGAACGCACAAGCCATATCGGCAAGCAGGACGTGATCCGCGCGGTCGCCTCCTGGGCCGGCGACCGCCTCAGCGCCGAACAGATCCTCTCCACCGCCGACCGAGTGCTGGCCGACGACCGGCTGGTCATGCTGGACATGGCCGCCCGCCGGCGGCGGCATCAGCCCGAACCCCGCTACACCACGGTCGGCCTCCTCGACGCCGAACAGCGTCTGCTGGCCCTCGCCGCCACGCCCGCGCACGTCGCCGTCCCCACGGCCGAGGCACCCGCGGCGACCGAACGGCTTGTCCCGGCGAGGCAGGCCGCGCCGCCGGCCACGGATTTCCCCGACAACGACGCCCCCTCCGCCCATGACGACGGCCAGCCTGCCGGCCCGCTGCTCGCGCCGGCGCAGCTCGAGGAGCTGCTCGCCACCCGCCGGGCGCGCCGGCTGAGCCGCCGGCTCGCCGACGAACAGATCAGCCTCGTCCACCAGCTCATCGCCGGCAGCGGCCGGGTCCGGCCCGCGATCGGCCCGGCCGGGACCGGCAAGACCGAGGCGATGCGGCTGCTGACCTACCTGCTGACCGCCGCCGGGCGGACCGTGGTCGGGACCGCGCACGGCGGCCGGCAGGCCGAGGAACTCGGCGGCCGGCTCGGCATCGACAGCGAGGTCGTCGCGTCCTGGCTGACAAGGCTCGACCACGCCGACGATCCCGCCGACGTCCTCACCCCCAGAACGGTGATGATCGTCGATGAGGCGACGCAGGTCGCCACCCGCGACGCCGCCCGTCTTCTGCGCTACGCGACGGTGACCGGCACCGTGCTGATCCTGCTCGGGGACCCGGCGCAGCTCGGCGCGGTTGGCGCGAGCGGCTGGTTCCAGCATCTCACCGCCACCCGGCCGGACACGCCGGCGCTGACCATCCCGCACCGCCAGGCCGCGCCCGCGCTTGGCCGGGTCCGGGCCGCGCTCGCCGGCCTGCGTTCCACTGATCCCGGCCCGCTTGCCCGCTCCCTTGACGCGCTGGCGGCCGACGGGCGGCTGCGCGTCTTCGGCGACCGGGACGAGTTGCTTGCCGCCGTCGTCACCGACTGGTACGCCGACTACCGCGCCCACCGGCCACCGCCGGCCACCGAGACGTCCGCCGGCCCCGCCGGGCCGGCGGACGGCTGGACCCGCGAACGGCTGCTCGGCCTGCCGCGGATGATGGCCGAACGCCACGGCGACGTCGAGCGGCTCGCCGCCGCCGCCCGGACCCTGCTGCTCGCCGACGGCACCATCACCGGCCCGATCCTCCACGTGGCCGGCCGGGCGTTCCAGGCCGGCGACCAGGTCATCACCCTCTCCCAGGCCGGCCACACCCTCATCCCCGCCGGGCAGGGCCGCCACCGCTACCTGCGCACCGGCACCCTCGGGATCGTCACCGCCGTCCACCTCCACCCCGACCCCGAGCGGCAGAGCCTCACTGTCCACGTGCCCGGGCGCGGCGACGTCCACATCGGCTGGGACTACCTCACCCACCGCTTCCCCGACGGGCGGACCGGCGCGCTCGCCCACGCCTACGCCCTGACCGCCCACGCCGCCCAGGGCACCACCATGACCACCGCCCGCGCCGTCGCCCCGACCACCACCAGCCGGCCCGGCCTCTACGTCATGCTCTCCCGCGCCCAGACGGACCTCGCCGCCTATGTCATCCACCAGGACACCTGGGCGGTCGACCCCGACGACGACAGCCAGGACTGGCTGCCCGTCATCCCCCGCTCCCGTGAGCCGGCGACCGCCCTAGCCGACTCCCTCGCCCGTTCCGAACCAGACCAGATGGCCCACGACCTCGACCCGAACGCCCCCGCCGCCCACCAGGCCCGCGGCCGGCACGACCTCGCCGCGCTGACCGCCGCCCTCTACCGCCCACCCGACGCCGCGGCCGGCGAGCCCACCCCGGCGCCCGCCCACGCCCTCAGCCCGGCCGTAGCCGCCGCGGCCGCCCGCGCGGCTGAAACCGCGATCCGCGCCGCCGCCCTCGCCGACCCACCCCCGCCGCTGCTCGCCCGCATCGGCCCCCGGCCCGCCGCCGGGCCCGACCGGGCCCAGTGGGAACAGGCCGTCGGCGACCTCGCCGTCTACCACGCCCGCTGGCACCCCGACGCGCCCGCGCACCTGCCCGGCCCGCCCCCGCCCGGCACCCTCGGCCGTGACGCCGCCGCGCGCTGGCAGCGCCAACACGCCGCCGCCACGCAGCTCGCCCACCAGTGGGCGACCCACCTGCCCCCACCCGTCCGGGCCCGCTTCCACAGCACCGCCGAACAGATCCCCCGCACCCGCGCGATCAACGGCCTGCACGCCCTGCTCGACCACGGCCGCACCGTCCCCGACCTGCTCCGCCACCTCCACGACGGCGACCCCGCGGCCATCCGCTCCGGCGCCGCCGTCCTCGACCACCGCGTCACCGCCGCCCGCGCCACCGCCGGCATCGACCCCGCCCCCTACACCGGACCGGCGCCACAGTCCGCGCTCGACGACTGGCTGGCGCTCCACCGCATCCTCGACCACGCCACCATCGCCGCGCTCGCCCGCGCCCCCACCGCCGCGCTCGCCGCCGAACGACACCGGCTCCACCACCACGACCACGGCTACCGCCGCGCGCATCCATCCGACCCGCGCTCCGGCACGGACCGCGCCACGACGACCGAACGGCGACGGCTGATCGACGCCGCTCTCGACCGGCAGATCACCACCGCCTGCCACCACGCCGCCGTCGCGCCCGCCCGCTACCTGACCGACCTCCTCGGCCCCCGGCCCGACAGCGACACCCCCACCACCTGGGACCGGCAGGCCCGCCAGATCGAAGACCATCGCCACCGGCAGCTCGGCCTGCCCTACGGCCAGCTCGCGGAACCCACCAGCACCTCAGCCCTACGGCGGGCCTTCGGCGACCGGCCCCCGAGCCCACCCGACGTGACCACCGCCGGCGCTCCGCCCGCTCATACGACCCCAGCCCTCTGAGACCCGGCCGAAACAGTCGAGGAACTACCGAAAGGCCAGAGGAGGTGACCCCGACGAACGGGGGCACGCCGGGGTCACAGTCCATCATGACCGATCATCAGGTACACCCGCCGTGTCATGACTGGATGACCCGCGACCGTCACGACATTGGGTGACCGTTCACCTGGCTCGGCGGCCACATCCCTACACATCCACCCCGAATGCGGAGAGTAGCCACACTGTCGTAAGTATTTTTCCGTATTTACACCGTCCAAGCAGGCACTTCCCGTCGCCGCGGCCAGCCAGGAGGACGGACGACGGTCACCCTCCGCTGAAGATGGGCACCATGACCCGAACCAAAGCCAACACAGCCACCTTCAACAGCCGTTGACCTTGAGTAATCGGGACTTTGGTCCTAGTCCGTACTAGTCCCCCGAACGGACTTTTTCCGGCAACCAGTCACGTGGTACGAAGAATCCCGCACCCAGAGCCTGGCTCTACCGGAACCAGAAATGATCAACAAAGGTGGGCCAGCCGCCCGTCACATCCAAGTAAATAGCAGCGGTGGCGGCGTGACGCGCGCGCCAACCGACGATCGTCCATGTAGCGGGATGGCCGTCCTTGCGCACGCCGGTCGCTGGCATTGAGTCGGCCATCCGGGGGATCATGAAAAGACGAAAGGGCATGAGTTCGCCGCCCGGCGGGGCTATAGCCCTCGCCGTCACCGGCCTCTTGGCCATCTCCGCGTGCTCCGGAAACAGTTCCGGCGCCGCCAATCCGCCCCCGCCGCCCGCAACATCGACGCCGGCTGCGGCAAGCCCCTCCGCCGACCCCCTCAAGAGCCAGATCGCCGCGGCCGTCCAGAACTACTACAAGACCTACACAACCGCCGTCGCCGACCCTGGCAACGGGGCGAAGGTTGATGCTCTCCTCGCTCTCTACACGCCGACGAATCCAGGCCGGGAGAACGCCCGAGAGCGAATGGCGAACTTCGCCGCATCCCACACGGCGGGACGGCCCGGTCCCAATGGCTACTTCATCATCGAGTCTGTCACCGATCCGAGTGGATCACCGGACGGCCCGGCGATCTCGACGATGTGTGTCTTTGACGACAGCGTTCTCTACGACTCACATCAGCGCGCACCTGACGGCAAAGAGATCATCGTCGATGACACGCTGACATCGGTCATCTCTCGATTCACTTGGCGCCGCGTCGGTTCCTCATGGCTTCTCGACGGAGCACAGGTGATCAAAGACTGGAAGGGCTCCAACCAATGCCCTCCCCGGTGAGGCTTCTCATCGCGATCGCAATCGCATCGGCTCTGCTCCTTCTTGCTTCCAGCCAGGCCCTCGCGGCCGGACCGATCTGGGGCGATGGGACAGGGACAGTCGCCGGCGAGGCGACGTCCGACCCGCAGGTGGGTTCGATCAGCGGTTCGGTCAGCGAGTCATCGCGTGCGAATGGGCAGGGCGGCTCATCCAACACGCCGGCGGTGACGTGTCAGTGGTTGATAGCGGAAGAAGCTGCCGTGTCCCAAGCACGGGCGATGACGACGGTGCAGACGGTACGGTTCCGGCCCGACGGCTCGCAGGAGCATCTCTACGGTCACGTGTGCTCCGGCGCGATCACCGAGTGGCGATGGATCCGGGTGACGAGCGTCGCGGACCTGGTCGGGCAGGCGGCGGCGCAGGTGCGGCGGCTGCTACCCAAGCCTTCGGGGGTGTTCACGCCTCCGGCGGACGCGGGCGTGGTGCATGTTCCGGTGTCGTTCTCAGTGCCGGCGGCTCAGTGGGCGCCGGTCTCGGCCACGGCGACGGCGGCGGGTGCGTCGGTGACGGTGACTGCCCGTCCGACCGGATTGGTGTTCACCTCCGGGGACGGCGGCGGGTCGACGAGTTGTCCCGGTCCGGGTTCGACGGCCGCGAGCGCGTCGTCCTGCTCCTATACCTATGCGAACGCGTCGTCGGTGGCTCCCGGCGGCCGGGCGTGGCCGGGGACCCTCGGGATCCGCTGGACGGTCGGCTGGACGGCGTCGGATGGCGAGACGGGCGCGCTTGATCCGATGACGACGACCTCCGCGGTGGCGATGACGGTCCGAGAGATCGAGTCCGTGGAGAGGGCCGGCCAGTGACTACGACAACGCAGCAGTGGGCGCCGTTCACGGACACGTCGCGCCGGCCGCCGCGACGGCGTCGGGGCACGGTCGCGGTCGGCCTGCTGCTGGCTGTCCTCGGTGCCGCCGTGGCCTACTGGGCTGCCTCACGCGGGGAGCCGGCGACCCGGGTGGTGGTGCTGGCCGCGGCCGAGCAGCGCGGCCACATCCTGACCGCGGCGGATCTGGCGACGGTGTCGGTGACGGTCTCGGGTGGGCAGCCGCGACTGGCCTCACCCGAGCTGGCCCGGGCGGCGCTGCTGGGCCGGGCGCTGCTGCTGAATCTGCCCGCGGGCACGCTGCTGACCCCAGAAATGGTCGGCGACGCGGCACCGCCGGCCGGCTCGGTCGCGCTCGGAGTGAAGGTGAGCCCGGACGCGCTGCCCTCCAGGACACTGCGGCCGGGTGAGACGGTGCAGGTCCTCGGGTTCGATGGCGCGTCCGGGCAGGCTGTGGTCCTTAGTCGTCAGGCGAGTGTGACCTCGGTGGATCCGGACACGGCGGCGGGCAACGGCGCGATGGTCGTTTACCTGACTGTTCCCGTCACGGACGCGGCGGCGGTGGCGACGGCGGCGGCCTCGGCACAGGGTGTGCGGCTGCTCGGCCCGGCGGGAGCCGGGTCATGACCAGTCCAACCCGGATCGCCGCGGCCGAGACGCGGTTCATCGACGATCTCGTCGTCTCGACCGCGGAGGAGATCCGCCGCCGGCTGCTCGAGGCCCGGCGGGCCGGCGGCCGGCTGGGCGATCAGGACCGGGCCGCAATCATCGAGGAGGTTCTCGCCGCCTCGCTGTCCGCCGCCCGCGTCCAGCTGACGCAGACCCGGGCCCGGCCGCTGCCGCTGGCCGTCGAGGACGACATCCGGGCCCGGATCCGGGAGATCACCTCACCGTTGGGGGTGATGGGCCCGGCCCTGCGGCCGGACCTGTGGACCGACGTGCAGGTCAACGGCGCCGAAAACATGATCTGCATCCAGGTCGGGACCGGGCGCCGTATTGAATACGCGAGCCCGTTCGCGAGCGATGCCGAGGCCTTCGCGTGGGCGGCGGAGCAGGCCGCGGCGGCCGGACGCCGGTTCGACGAGGCGGTGCCCTCGGCCCGGTTTCGGCTGCCGAACGGCGCCCGCGTCCATGTGATCAGCCGGGTGACCGACACGACGCATATCTCCTGCCGGCTGCCGACCCCGTCGCTGGACACGATCGCCGCGCTGGCCGCCACCGGCATGTTCGGCCCGGACGTGGCGGCGGTGCTGGCCGGCTCGGCCGCGCTGGACCGGCCGGTGGGCCTGGTCATCTCGGGTGGGACCGGCTGCGGGAAGACCACGCTGCTGCGGGCGTGGGCGCACGCCACACCGGCCGACCCCGAACTGCGAAGGACCGTGACGGTCGAGGACGAGCAGGAACTGCTCCTCTCACCGGACCGGTTCCGCGACCTGGTCGCGTTCGAGGCGCGGGAGGCCAACGTCGAGGGCAAAGGGGCCTACCCGATGGCCCGCTACCTGGCCGATGACCTGCGCCGCCAGCACCCCCACCGGGTCCTGCTCGGCGAGCTCAAACCCGACGGCGGCGTCATGCCGCTGCTGCTCGCGCTCGGCCAGGGGGTCGCGTCCGGGGTGGCCACCACCCTGCACGCCTACTCCGCCGAGGAAGTCATCGACCGGATCATCCTGTATGCGTCGCTGGCGGAGCACGGGCTGTCCGAGCAGGTCGTGCTGCGCACGATCGGCGCGACAGTCAACCTGATCGTCCACCTGGAGCTGGTGCACCAGCGGCGGGTCGTCGCCGAGGTCCGGGAGGTCACCGGCTACCGCGACGGCCGGGTGATCTCCGCGCCGCTGTGGCGTTGGGACCCCCAGCACGGCCGGGCGGTACGGACCGACATGGCGATGAGCCAGGAGCTGACCGGCGCACTCGTGCGCGCCGGGGTCGACGTCGGCCATCTGATGCGCGCGCCCAGCGGCCCGCTCGCCGCGATGGGGGCGTGGCCGCAATGAGCGGGTCGGCCCGGCCGCTGCTCGCGCTGGCCGGTGGGGCGCTCGCCGGCGGCGGCCTGTGGTGGGCAGCCCTCGGCCGCGCCTCCGAACCCGACGGGATGGGGCCCGGCGGGCAGCGCTCCCACCGTGCCGCGCCGGCCCCCACCCCGCCGCGAGCGTCCGGCCGGCGCGGCCTGTCCGGGCCGATCGTCGTCGCGGTGCTCGCCGGTCTCGTCGTGGGTCTCGCGGTGGGTCTGCCGGTGCTGGCGCTGGCCGCCGGCGGGATCGCCTGGCTGGCCGCGGACATCGCCCGCGTCCCCAGCATCGACACGCGGAACACCGTCGGCGACGCGGTCGCCTCGTGGACGGAGACGATCGGCCGGGAGATCGACGCCGGCCAGCCGACCCGCAACGCCGTCCTCGCCGCCTGCGACCAGCGGGAAGGCCCGCTCGTGGAGCCGCTGCGGGCGCTGGCCGCGCAGATCGAGACCCGGCCGCTGCCTGAAGCGCTGGCCGAGTTCGCCCGTCGGGTCGGGCATCCGGCCGTGTCGACGACGGCCATGACCCTGAGCCTGGCCTACCTGCACGGCGCCGGGGACCTGCCCCGGCTGATGGCCGAGCAGGTCGAGGCCACCCGGCACACCGTCGCGACCCTGCGCGACGTGCACGCCGGGCGGGCGCGCTACCGCCGCTCCATGACCCTGCTCCTCGGCCTGTTCGCGCTCGTCGCGGTCGGCCTGCTCGTGGTGTGGCCGGCGATGATCCACCCCTATCGGAGCCTGCCCGGGGAGCTGGTCCTGGCCGCGATCCTCACGGTCGTGCTCGGCGCGGTCCGCTCCCTGCTGCGCCTCGCCCGCGCCGCGCCCACCCCGGACTTCTTCCACCCCGGACCGCCGGCATGAGCGGGCTCACCGCCCTGACCGGGACGGTCGCGACCCGGCCGATGCTCGCCCTTGTCGGTGGCGCCGTCGCCGGCCTCGGCCTGGCCACCGCCGGCCTACGGGGCCGCCCCGACGATCCCACCGCTACCGGACCGTCGTCCGGCGCCAGATCAGGCTCGGCCGGATCACGCGCGGCCGGAGCGGGGCCCGCCCGGTGGGCGCGCGGCCTGACCCGGCTCGTCAGCCGGGCCGGTGGCCCGGGCCGGGCGGGACGGCTGCTGCTGGTCGACGACCTGCGGATCGTCGGGCGGCCGGTCGAGGTCCACACCGCCGCCCGCGCGACCCGCGCGCTGGCCGGCATCGTGCTCGCCGCCGTCGCCGGGGTCGCCGGCCGGCGGGCCGGGCTTCCCCTACCCCCGCTCGCGCTCCCCGCGCTGGCCATCGGCGGGGGGCTGGTCGGGGTCCTCGACGCGGACCGACCAGTCCGCCAACGCGCCGCCGCGCGGCGGACCGAGGCCCGCCTCGCCGTCGCCGCCTACATCGACCTGACCCGCACCCTGCTCTCGGGCGGGCTGCCGCTGCACGCCGTCCTCGGCCTGGCCGCGGACGCCGGGCACGGCTGGGCGTTCACCGAGATCCGCGGCGCGCTCGAGGAAGCCCGCCAACGCCAACTCCCACCCGACGTCGGCCTGGCCGCCCTGGCCGACCGGCTACCGATCCCCGCCTTCGCCGATCTGCGCCAGACCGTCACCTCCGCCCTGCGCGGCGCCTCCCCCACCACCGCGCTGGCCAGCCGGAGCCAGCACCTGCGCGCGACCGAAGCGGCCGAGGCCCGGGCGGTCACCGCCAGCGCGGACGCGGCGATGGAACTACCCGCCGCCGTCGTCTCACTGTGCTTCGTCGCGTTCCTCACCTATCCGCTGCTGGCCATGCTGACCGCGACCTCCGTCCTGCCCTGACCGACACCCCTCACCCCGCTCGGGAGCAACCAATGCGCACACGACTCACCGTCCTGCTGGTCCTCGGCTGGCTCTGGCTCGCCGACATCCCCGGCCGGCTGTGGCGGACCCGCCACAACGACTCCGGGGAGGGCCTGCCCTACGCGGTCATCGTCGTCGGCGCCGTCGCGATCGCCGGCGCGATCCTCTACGTCGTCCGGCAAAAGGCCCAGACAGTCACCAACAACATCTGCACCAATGCCGACCCCACCACCTGCCGCTGACCCTCCATGCTGACCCGCCCCGCCCCGCCGCTCTCCACAGCGCGCCGCCCCGCCTGGCCCCCGCTCCCGGCCGGCGCCAGGGCACGCCGCCGGAGACGCGGATGGCGCGACGACTCCGGCGAAGGCCTCGAGTTCGCCATCGTCATGATCGCGGTGTTCGCGCTGCTGATCTCCGCGACCGGGCTCGGCGCCCGCTGGCTGGCCGCCGGCGCGGCGGACGCCGCAGCCAGCCGCGCCCTGGAGATCGCCCGCTCAGTCGACGGCACTCCCGCCGCCGCCCAGGCCGTCGCCACCACTCTCGCCGGATCCTCCGGTGTCATCAGCCACGTCGACACCACCATCAGCCAGACCACGACGACGACCACAGTCACGGTCACCGTCCACACCCCGTTCCGGCTGACCGTGACCCGCACCGTCTCCGGCCCGAGAGAACGCTTCGTGCCCCAGCAAGCCGGTGCCCGGTGAACCGGCGGGTCGCCCTCGCACAGCGCCGGACACGCCGGGCGCGGGTGGCAGGTTCGGATCGGGGCGCCGTGGCGCTCGAGTTCGCCGTCGGCGCCCTCGCCCTGCTGCTCGGCATCTACATCGGCGGCGCCGCCTACCTCGCCGGCCAGGCCGGCGCGGTCGCCTCCCGCGCCGCCGACCAGGCCGCCCGCGCCGCCACCCTCGCCAGCAACCCCACCCAGGCCGCCGCGGAGGCGACCAACATCGCCTCCACCACGCTGAGCCGGGGCCGCTGCCAGACCGACCCGGCCGCGATCACCGTCGACACCTCCCGGATGCGGCCCGGCGGGCTGATCACCGTGACCAGCCACTGCCGCGTCCGCCTGCTGCTCGGCCCGACCCGCACCTTCACCGCCAGCAGCGACCAGGTCGTCGACCGCTACCGCGGCGGCTTCGGACCCGGCCGCCCATGAGCCCCCAACGCCCGTGGGACGAGGTAGATCAGGGCGGGGTATCGCTGATGATCGCCGTCCTGTTCATGGGCCTGGTCGCCATCGCCGGTCTCGTCCTCGACGGCCGACGGCTGCTCGCCGCGAACACGAACGCCTCCGACCTGGCCGGGATCGCCGCACGCGTCGGCGCCCAGGACATCAGCCCCGCCAGCATCCGCGCCGGCCACCCCGCCCTCGACACCGACGCCGCGACCGCCGACGCCACCGCCTACCTCACCCGCCACCACGTCACCGGCCAGGTCCGCGCAACGGCCACCGTCGTCACCGTCACCGTGCACCTGCCCGTCCGCTACCAGCTCCTCGCCCTGTCCGGCACGTCCGGCCGGACCATCACCCAGACCCGCTCCGCCGGCATCCTCACCGGCCCGTGACCCTTTCCGGGACCGCCCATGACCCCCCGACGCACCCCCACATCCCCCGGCCGGCGGAGCACCCGACCCACCACCACACCCGCCAGCCGGCGCACCTCCCGCACCCCGCCGGAGCCGGCGCGACCGCGGCGGCCCGGGCCGGTCGACGCTGTCCGGAGCCTGCTCGCCCTGCTCGCCCTGCTTGCTGTCCTCGGCGCCGTCCCGCTCGCCCTGCGAGCTTGGCGGCACAACCCGCTCCCCCACACCTGGCAGCCCCACCGCTGGTGGACCCTCGCATCCCAGGGTTTCATCGACCCCCAGGTCATCCCCAACACCCTCGCCGTCCTCGGCTGGGCCGCCTGGGCCCTCTTCGTCCTCTCCGTCCTGCGGGAAACCGCCGGGCTCGCCCGGCGGCCACGGACCGACCCGCCGCCCGCCGCCGTAACCCAGCCCGGCTGGATCCCTGACCTGGCCAGCACCGCGCCGGCCCGCACCAGCACGGGACGCCCGACCCGGCGGCGGACTCCACGGCCCGCGCAGGCGGGTTCGTCCCGGCTGGTCCACCGGTGGGTGACGACCGCGGCCCTGGTGTTCACCCTGGCCTCCCGCGCCGCCAGCATGGCGGCGCCCGCCCTGCCCGCCGTCGCCCTGGCCAGCTCCACTGCCCCGGCCACACCCGGCCCGGCCGCCACCGGCCTCCCCACCCCCGGTACGACCATGCCGGGCGCCGGCCACGACGCGCCCCCCGCCGTCCCCGCGCCGGTCGGCTCGAGCGGATCGGGCTACACCGCCACCGCCATTCCCGGCCACGACACCGGCACCATCGTCCGCGCCGGCCCCTACGACACCCTGCGCTCCCTCGCCGCCCACTACCTCGGCGACCCTGATCGCTGGCGGGAGATCGCCGACGCTTCCGCCGGCGTGGTCCAGCCCGACGGCAGCCGCCTGCCCGCCGGCACCGTCGTCATCCATGACGGCACGATCCTGCGCCTGCCCGCCACCGCGACTACCAGCACCACCCTGTCCCCGACCAGCCCCGTGCACACCGTCCGCCCCGGCGACACCCTCACCGCCATCGCCGACGGCGCCTACCCCAGCCTCACCCGCGGCCAGCTCCCCGCCGCCGTCCACGACGTGTTCGCCGCCAACCTCGGCGCCTCCGACGGCGCCGGCCACCATCTGCGCAATCCGGACCTGCTCAACCCCGGTGAACGCCTGACCCTGCCCACCCTCACGATCGCCACGCCCGCCCCATCGGGGCCGACCGGCCCGGCCGCGCCGAACGGGCCGGCGCATAGTCCCGGGCCGGCCACGCCCGTGCCGAGTCCTGTGACCCCACCGCCCTCGCCCGGCCCATCGAGCACCCCAGCCCCCGCCACACCGCCGGCCTCGACGCCCGCACCATCCGGCCCGGCCACACACTCGGCCCCGCCCGCCTCCGCCAACCCAGCTCCCGCGCCTACCGGCCCCGCCCGGCCGGCGGCCAGCGGCCATCACACCAACCGGCTCGCCGAGACCAGCTGGATCCTCGCCGGCGGCCTGCTCACCGCCGCCGCCGTCCTCTCCCTCCGCTCCCGCCGACGCCGCCGCGACCAGACCGTCGACCCAAACAGCACACCCCCGCCGCCCGATCCCGACCTGGTCGACCTCCACACCGACGTCCTGCGCGCCACGGACAGCGTCACGGCCGCCGATCGACTCGACCACGCCCTGCGCTCGCTCACCCCACTCGCCGACCCTCCGGCCGGCCACACCGCCGGGTCAGACCCGAGCGGCCCCCGCCCCCAGCTCGTAATCGTCGAGCCCGACCAGACGATCCACGTCCAGCTCACCACGCCAGTCACCGACCCGCCCACGCCCTGGGCCACCGGCGGCGACCGCGCTACCCTCGTGCTCCCGTCCGACGCCACGCTGCCCGACGTCACCGACGTCCCGCCCCTGTGTCCCGCGCTCGTCCCGCTCGGCACCGACCCCACCGGTGCCACCATCTACCTCGACCTCGAAGCTGTCGGCGTTCTCACCATCGACGCCGCCACCCCTGCCGGCACGGTCCTGCTCCCCGGGCTCGCCCGCGCCGTCATCGCCGCGCTCACTCTCTCCCCCTACGCCGGCCTGCCCACCGTCCACACCCACGGTGTCGCCCTGGCCGGCCTCGCCGAGGACTGGCAGGCCAGCCAGCGCCTCCGCCCCGCCGACAGCCTCACCGACCTCGCCGCGGCCGTCGACGCCGACACCGCGCTGCTCACCGACACACTCACCAGCACCGGGGCGCCAAGCACGTTCACCGCGAGGAGCCGGCTGCGCCACGACAACTTCGACCCCGCCATCGCCGTCATCGCCACCCCAGCCGGGCCGCCGGAGGACGCCGCCGCCCTCGACGCCCTCACCCGCGCCGCCGCCGACCGACGCGGCCTCGCGCTCATCGCCCCCGCCCGAAACGGCCCGGCCCACCCCGACAGCTGGCGGCTCACCCTCCATGAGACCGAACCCGCGCTGTGGTCGCTGCAGCCCGCCGGCCTCAGCCTTCAACCGCTCACCCTGGCCGCCGACGAGCTCGAGGCACTCACCGCCCTGCTCGCGGACGTCGAAACCCCACCCATCGCCCGGCCTGTCGCGACCAGCGGACCGTTCCCCGGCGCCGCTACCGGACCGATCGCGGTCGTCGAACCCGACCATGCCGACGAGCCGCCCCCCGCCCCCTACGCCGACCCGGCCTGGCAGGTCATGGTCCGGCTCCTCGGCCCACTCGACGTCGTGGGCGCCGACGGCCGCCAACCCGGACCCGGACTCGCCACCGACCGCACCGTCGAAGTCCTCACCTGGCTCGCCACCCACCGCGGCCGTACCCGCACCGACCTCGAAGCCGCCATCTGGCCCCGCGGTACCAACGTCCGCTCCATCAACAACCAGCTCACCCGCGTCCGGGGCCTGCTCGCCGATCTCGCCGGCCCCGACGCCCGCGGCTGGCTGCCCCTCCGCCCCGACGGCACCCTCACCCTCGACCCCGCCGTCGTCACCGACCACGACCTCCTCGCCGCCCGCCTCATCTACGCCCGCACCCACCAAGACCGGCCCGCACTCGCCGTCCCCGTCCTCACCAGCGCGCTCGAGCTCGTTCGCGGCACCCCCGCCGACCTGCCCTGGCTCGAAGCCGAACTCGGCTCCACCCACACCACCGACATCACCAGCGCCGTCGCGCTCCTCGCTGGCCACCAGCTCGCCGCCGGCGACCAGCAGGCTGTCCTCGCCACCACCGCCATCGGCCTCGCGGTCATCCCCGCCCACCCCGCTTTGTTCGCCCTGCGCATACGGGCCCGCGCCGCCGCCCACGATCGTGGCGGAATCAAAACCGAATACCACGCATTCCTACGGGCCGAACAGTCGGATCCCCTCACCGACGGCAGCACCGACCGCGACCTCGAACGCCTTTACAACACCCTCATCGGCCGCGACACGGACCAACGGAAAGCCGCGTCATAGGCGCCACGGCCGCGAGCGACACCACAGCGTCTATTCGGGCGGCAGCCCAGCCCCCTATCGCACCTCCAGGATCTTCACGGTCTTCTTAACGATCATGCCGGTCTCGAATGATCACGAAAGCCGACCGGGGCGACAAACGATCACCGGTCACGCTAATGATCTACGCCTCTTGATCTATACCGGTCACCGTCCGGACGGCCTCGGCCAGCGCCACGACCACGCGACCGCGTCCTCGCGAGCCAGCCCCTCAACCCGGATCCGGCTACGAACCGTAGATCCGCCGTGGTCACCTTGATCGAAACACCAGAGACGGGGGTCCCGCTCACGCGGGACCCCCCAGGCCCCTCCAGTCACGGAACGCGTTCGCGGGCCCGCCTCCGCCGTCCGCACGACGACCGGGACCGCCAGGCGACGGCCATGCTCGTGGAGGACGTCGAGAGGATCATGTCCGAATACAACCGCCGTTGGATCGCCCGGCGAGCAGAGATGCGCCAGGCGGAGCCAAGCGCTTGATCCAGGGGCCGCCGACAGCCGCGCTCAGTCCGGCACGAGGGTCGCCAGCGCGCACTCCGAGGTCGGGAGCGTTGATTGCGCAGGACGCCCCCCCGCTCGATCAAGCTGGGTACGGCTGCTTAATCGGTCGAGCCCAGCCAACCTCCTCAGTAGCATCCCCTGTCTGGGGAGAACCATAGGGTTTTTGACCTAGGAAGCGTCGGGTCAAACACAAGATCGTAGCGACGGCCATTCCCCTTTCACGGGGAGTGCTACGCACCTATTCGGACAGTCCGCCTTGTCCCAGGTCGACGGTGGCATATTGGCACCGGGAGTGGGTCCCTCACTCTCGCCTGTCCATGATTCCGCTGGGTGGAGGTCGGGTTGGCGGCTGACTGGTCGGTGCTGGGTCTGGACGCCGATCCGGTTCCGGGTGATCCGGGCGCGGTCGGCGATCTCGCGGCCCGGCTGTCGGGCCAGGCGGGGCTGGCGGATGAGAACACCGATCGGTTACGGGCGATCGCGGCGAACGGCGGCGACCTGCGGATGGTCGGGGACTACGCCGCGCACTATCTCGACGCCCTGCACGATCTGCCGGCTGACTTGGGGAAACTCGCCACTGCCTACCATGGCTGCGGCGATGCTCTGCGGACGTATTCCGACCGGCTGACCACGGCGAAGACCCAGGCTGGGCAGGCGCTGCGCGACGGGACGGACGCGGCCGTGCGCTACCAGGCGGCGCTGGGCCAGGTCCATCTGCTGCTACCCCCGGACCGTGATGCGCGGCTGATCCCCCGCGACGAGTTGTCGGACCATTCGATCGCGCTGGCCACGGCCGGCTGGGAGTTCCCTGACCTGACCGAACAGGTCCGGGCGGCGGCGCGGCGCGGTCAGGCGGCGCAGGCCGACCGGGCCCGGGCGCGGCAGTTGGCGTTGGACGCGGCGTCGTTGCGGGACGAGGCCGCGTCCACCTGCGCGCATCAGATCAACGAGGCGCTGTCCCACAGCGGGATCAAGAACAAGCCCTGGTATGAGAAGGCCTGGCACACCGTCTCCGCGCCGTTCCGGTCCTGGCACGCCTTCGTCGGGCTGTGCCGGGACGTCGCGCTGGTCGCCGGGGCGGTCGCGCTGGTCATCTCCGGGCCGGTCGGGGTGGCGCTGGCCGGGATCGCGCTGGTCGCGGGGGCGGCAGCGCTCGGGGACTCGTTGGGCCGTTTCGCGGCCGGGCGAGGGTCGTTCACCTCGGTGGCGCTCGACGCCCTCGGGATGATCCCGGGTGATCGGGAGCTCGCGGCCACCGCTCGGATGAGCCGGGGCCTGCGTCTGCTGTCCGGCGGGCTGAGCCGCGGCGAGGGCAGCCGGGTGATCTCCGTCGGGCTCCGGTCCTTCGGCGGCGCGGTGCTGAGCCGTGGCCGCGACATCGTGACCGCTGTCCCGTTCGGGCTGCGCCAGGCATGGACGGCCCGGGGCACCCTCGAGGCCTCCGAGGTGTTCACGAAGACCGCGAAATGCCGCTTCCTGGGCCGGGACCCGGTCGAGCTGTCCACCGGTCAGATGATCATGCAGCAGACCGACGTCGAGCTGCCCGGGATCCTGCCCTGGGCGCTGCAGCGCACCTACATGTCGTCCTATCGGGCGGGGCGGGCCTTCGGCCCGTCCTGGAGCTCGACGCTGGACGTCCGCCTGGAGATCGACGACCAGGGGGTCTGCTACGCCGCGCCGGACGCCGTCCTGCTCGCCTACCCCCACCCCGAGCCCGGTGGGACCGTCCTGCCGGAGAAAGGTCCCCGACTCCCGCTCACCCGGACCGACGCCGGCGAATACGTGATCCTCGACGACGAGGCCGGGCACGCTCTGCACTTCGCCGTCCCCGCCTCCGGCCAGCGCAACGTCGGCCTGCCCCTGGCCGGGATCGTCGACCGCAACCACAACCGGATCACCTTCACCTACAGCGCTGATGGCAGCGTGTCCGCCATCGAGCACTCCGGCGGCTACCGCCTCACCGTCGACACGACCGGCGGTCTGGTGACCGCTGTCCGCCTCTCCCCCGGCGACGGCACCCCCGATCAGGACCTCATCCGCTACGGCTACGACCGCGCCGGCCGCCTCACCGACATCGTCAACTCCTCCGGCCGCCCGCTGCGCTTCGACTACACACCCGAAGGCCGGCTGACCCGCTGGACCGACCGCAACGGCACGACCTACGACTACACCTACGACGCCGCCGGCCGCGTGATCGCCACCACCGGCTCGGACGGCTGCCTGAACGGGACGATCTCCTACGACACCGACCGTCGGATCACCATCGAGACCAACTCCCTCGGCCAGGCCACCGAGTACCGCTACAACACCGGCCTCCAGCTCGAACGCAGGACCGACCCGGCAGGGCATACGACCGTCTACGCGTGGGACCGGTACGACCGGAAGCTCGCCGTGACCGATCCGCTGGGCCGGACCGTCCGCTACGGCTACGACCCGGCCGGCAACCTGTCCGACGTTCGCTATCCCGACGGCACCTACACCCGCACGGAATGGAACGACCACCACCGCCCCGCCCACGTCGTGGAGCCCGGCGGCGGCGCATGGCACTACACCTATGACGGGCGCGGCAACCTCACCGCCACCGTCGACCCGGCCGGCGCCCGCGCGCTCTACCGGCGCGACGCCCGCGGCGCCATCGCGGACATCACCGACGCGCTCGACGCCGTCTACCGGGTCGAGAACGACGCCGCCGGCCTCCCCCTCGCCACCGTCGACCCCGCCGACGCCGTCACCTCCTACGAACGCGACGCCCTCGGCCGTATCACCACGGTCACCGACCCCGTCGGCGGCGTCACCCGCCACACCTGGACCGTTGAGGGCCGGCTCGCCGCCCGCGAGTTCCCCGACGGGGCGCGGGAGCGCTGGGCCTACGACGGTGAAGGCAACCTCGTCGAGCAGGTGGACGCCGCCGGCTTCACCACGCGCACCGACTACACGCATTTCGACCTGCCGGCCGCCCGCACCGACCCCGACGGCAGTGTCACCCGGTTCGCCTACGACACCGAACTGCGCCTGACCAGCGTCACCAACCCGACCGGCCTGACCTGGCGCTACGACTACGACCCGGCCGGGAACCCCCTCCGCGAAACCGACTTCAACCAGCGGCTGCTCGCGTATACCTACGACGCGGCCGGCCAGCTCACCTCCCGGACCAACGGCGCCGGCGAAACCGTCACCTACACCCGCGACCTCAACGGCAACCTGATCCGCAAAGCCGGCCCGGACGGGGACACCACCTTCGCCTACGACCCAGCCGGCCGGCTCACCCGCGCGACCAGTCCCGACGCCGACGTCGTCTTCACCCGCGACCCGCTCGGCCGCGTCCTGACCGAAACGACCAACGGCCGCACCGTCACCTCCACCTACGACGCCCTCGGCCACCGCACCTCCCGCACCACCCCCTCCGGCCCTATCAGCCGCTGGGACTACGACTCCCGGGGCCTCCCCCGAGCTCTGCACACCGCCGGTCACACCCTCACCTTCGACCGGGACCGGGCCGGCCGGGAGACCCGGCGGACCATCGGACGAGACGTCCAGCTCACCCGGACCTGGGACCCTAACCACCGCCTGCTCGCCCAGAGCGTCACCGCCGGACACGCCCGGCCGGGAACACCCAGCGGTGCCGGCGGCCAGCTGCTCCACCGCCGCGACTACACCTACAGCCCCGACGGCTACCCGACCGACATCGACGACCTCCACACCGGCGTCCGCCACTACGACCTCGACCCGATGCGCCGGATCACCGCCGTCACGGCCCTCGACTGGCGGGAGCACTACAGCTACGACCCGGCCGGCACCATCACCGATGCCGCCTGGCCCCCGCTCGACCCGAACACCGACCGCGCCGTCCAAGGCGGCCGCGAGCACACCGGCACCCGCCTCCGCCGGGCCGGCGCCATCCGCTACGAACACGACGCCCAAGGCCGTCTGACGGTGCGCCAGCACAGCGGCCGGCCGGCGTCCCGGGCGGACACCTGGCACTTCCAGTGGGACGCCGACGACCGGATGACCGGCGTCACCACCCCCGACGGCCAGCGCTGGCGGTATACCTACGACGCCTTCGGTCGCCGCACCGCCAAGCTGCGCCTCACCGACGACGGCCGCGTCGCCGAGCAGACGGACTTCACCTGGGATGGCCCCACCCTCGCCGAGCAGACCCATCGCGCCGACGGCAACCCGGTGATCATCACCTGGGACTGGGAACCGGACACCTTCCGCCCCCTCGCCCAGACTCAACGCCGTCCCCGCCCCTCCGACGGCGCGGACCAGGCCTGGTTCGACCTCCAGTTCCACGCCATCATCACCGACCTGATCGGCACCCCCACCGACCTGGTCTCCCCAGATGGGGACGTCGGCTGGACGGCCCGCCCCACCCTCTGGGGCGTCAGCCCGCCGCCGCCAGCGCCTGGCGCCGTCGACTGTCCTCTCCGCTTCCCCGGGCAGTACCACGACGCTGAAACCGGCCTCGACTACAACTTCCACCGCCACTACGACCCGACCACCGGCCACTACAGCTCCGCCGACCCCCTTGGCCTGGCCGCCGCCCCGAACCCCGACACCTATACCCACAATCCGCTTCTGTGGTTCGATCCCCTCGGCCTTGCCCCCGGAGGCTGTTTCGAGGCCGCCAGAAACGCTCCGTGGATCATAGGAAGGAGAGATGACCTCGAGATCTATCTGGGCAACAGCCAGTACAGAGTCCTGAATGAACCCGATAACGTCTACGAGTGGAACAAGAACGTGATGTGGCTACAGAGGGCTATCATTGGCGACCGCCAGATACTGGCTGCCAGTGACCCGGGCCGCGCACGAGGAACTTTTGAACTCGAGGTAAATATACTTCGATACGCCTACTACAAGCCAGTGCTACGTGAACACGGAGGGCTCGATGGGATAGCAGTCTGGGAGTTCAAGGGACCACGGTTTCTTGGCCTTGCAAGGAAGGTTGAGGGCATGGGTAGGTACCTGTCAGACTTCCCACTGCAATGATTGACGCGTTCAAGGAGAAAGAGTGGAAGCATGAACGAGAGCAGGGGCTACGGGGAGCATGACGGTCGTGAAGAAACGACAAGCGTTGGCGACGCCGCCATCCACCGCGCGGTGACGGGAATAAGTAGTTGACGGATGACATTGAACCGACCGACCTGGTCTGCCTCTTGGGCTCACACGAAGAAATCCAGACCTACGAGACGAGCACCACCCACGAAACACGGGATTCCGAGATCACCGCGCTTGTCGCCAAGGCCGTCGAGGGCGACCAGCTCGCCGCGCTGACCGCGATGATCGAACCGAGACAGCACGCAGAGATACTCAATATATATGCACAGCGAACCGCCTCGCTCGCCGTCCAGGGACGAGACCCGAACCTCCTACGCCTGGGCCTGCTGGCACTCGCCGTCGCCTATCTGAAGACGAGGGATTTCCGCGACAACCTTTTCACCCTGGCGCTCCTCTGGCGAAGCGCCGAGCTACTGGCACTCGACCCGCGAGAAGAACTCGAGCGCGCGGCCGCCCGAGTACCGCCCGCGGCCGACTTCTTTCACGGCTGGATCAACCGATCACCCGACGCCCAGGCACTCTCAGCAATGGGATGCCGGGAAGCAAACGTCGGCGGCGAGTTCTGGTACGAGACCCCGTGGCGGCGATACCGCCCCGCCACCCAGTCGCGGGAGACGGAGCAGCGCGCCAGTGAGTCATTCTTCTCCCGCCTCCGGAGAGGGCGCAGGCGCGACCCGAGTCAGGATGCTTGAATCAAGCGCCACCGTGCGCAAGATCCAGCCGCGCGACCCGCCGGCGGCGGAGCAGCTCGAGCATGCCAGGCCGTCCGGCCCGAACGTATAGATGGCGTAGAGGGCCGACGGAAAGGCGCGAATGCTCTGGGCCGGCTCGCGGTTAAGGCGCCAAGGCCATCCACGCCGCGGCGCGCTCGTTCGGGGCTGGTCCGGTGATCTGGGGATCTCGCCGGCCGGGTCGGGGTGGCGACGCGCCCTGCCCGGGTGAGCGGCCAGTCGGCATTGGCATGCACTTCAGGTCAGCAAGAAGTTAGGTGCTGGACAGCCCGACCCGTTGACCGGGCATAGGAACGGATCGTAGGGCTATGTCTGGAACTCCACCTGAGGCCGTTTGTCCCGCCATGGCTCCATGCCCTCAACGCCACCATCTTGGTCGCGGCTTCCCACGGTTTCGGCCTGGCGAGTCGGCGCGCGTGGCGCCATGGCGTAGGCAGCCTCGTGACGACCGGAACCTACAGGCCCGGGAGCGTGGCCGGTGGCGGGTCGGGACGGGCCGTGGCGCGGTGGAGGCGGGCAAAAGGCTGATCAGCGTCAGGATCGAGTAGCGGATCGGTGCTCGGGTTCATAGACGGGATGTCGGGGACGAGGTGGCCGGTGGCGTCCTTGACCACCCGGCTTTCCTCACGCAGGCCGATCAGGAGCTCGCCTTCTACGAGGGGATGTCCCGCGGCTTCGCGGGCGGCGACGATCTCGCGGACCGTTGGCCAGGCGGCGGGCGTGGTCAGCCGCAGCTCGGAGGCGAGGTACCACCGGAGGGGAAAAGCGGGATTGTCGAGCTTCAGCTCGTACTGCCGGCCGCCGTCGCCGCCCGGCCTGACCCGCACCACGGTGCCCCCGGAGATCATTGGATGGTCGATGATGCTCATCCGGGCGCCGTAGGAAGCGCGGGCGCCGGCTTCGGCTGGGACGACGAGGGCGGCCCGGACATGCTCGCGGAAGGACAGCACGACCTGGTCGGGCCGGCGCTGGTAGCGATGGCCGGGCAGGCCGTAGGCATCGGGTCGCCAGGCATAAAGGGGCGGGCCGTGCGCGGCGACCGTCGTGTCGACGACCACACCGCCCGCCGGCCCGCGGTAGCTTCCGACGTCGACGACGACCCGGGTCCCGGCCGGGTAGGGATGCTCCGGCAGGGCCGTCAGGACGGTGAGCGCCGGCCCGTGCCGCACCAGCCAGGCCTGTTCGCCGGGTGGGGTGTCCCCGGCGAACCGGCGGATCCAGGTCACCGCCGACTGCAGCAGTTCGCTGGCGTCGACGGCGGAGCCGGGGGCGATGAGCTGGCTGGGCTGGGCGTGCATCACCCGCCCGTGGTGCCAGAACCGGTGCGCGATGACGGACCGCCCGTCGGCCAGCGTCCCCGCGTGCAGCAGGTCCACCCGGTAGGCGTCCTGCGCCCAGCTGGCCATGAGCGGAGCGCGGGCGAGCATCTCGCCGTAGGCGCCGTGCCCGCCGTCGAACGCCACCGAGTGGTGCCGGGCCGGTAGCGTCTTCCTCGGCGGGGGCGAGGCCGCGCGGGTCCAGGCGTGGTCGATGGTCGTCACGTGGCCGGTGAGATAGCCGTGCAGCGCGGGCGGAAGCGGTCCGCCCATCAGCGCCTCCAGCTCCCACGACGAGCGCGCGCTGGCGGACCAGAAGGCGAGCGGGCCGTCCGGACCCGCGATCGGGTGGAACTCCGCCCGGTAGACCCGGCCGCTGTGGTGGAGCAGCCAGTCACCGACGTCACCGCTGATCCTGACCGGGCGGGCAGGCGGAGGGGTCACGGGGCGCCGGTCCGAGGATCGGCGCGGCTGAGCTGACCGCCCGGACTCGCGTCCGGCGTGAAACGGTTGCGGATCATGATGGTCAACCCTGCGGTGGGCGCTCACCCGAGCGGTCATCGTCACAGCCCTCACACCAGTCATCGCCGCGAGCCGCCGCGGAGACGGTCCGCCGAATCGACGCGCGACCACGGCCTGATCTACAGCCAGAAACGGGGCCGCGCGACGACCGCCGACTCAACTCAGCCGAGGAACCCGACGCCCCTCGGGGACCGGATGCCGGAGTACCCCGCAGGCGATCAATGTCGCGAGACAAATGCGATGAGAAGAAGATGGTGCAACACAAGTCGGGGCAGTTGTCTGTCATTGCGGCCGATTCTCCCAGACAACATTCGTGATGATCTCCACTGTGAAGGGTGCGCGGGCCGCGGTTCGCACCTTTCCGCGTAACTGCTCCAACCCGGCAATGTCGGCTACGCGAGCGCGCAGGAGATACCGATACTGGCCTGTAGCCGTATAGCAGGTATCAACCTCCGGAATGTCGCGAAGGCGATCCACCAAGCCTTCATCATCGCCACAGCCACCCTCCGGGATCCAAATAGCGACGCTGATCGGCAGTCCAAGGACGCCCGGGTCGACGATGGCGACGTAGCCGGTGATGATCCGACGGTCCTCGAGCCGACGTACCCGCTGGTGGACGGCGGACGTGCCCAGGCCAGTCGCCCGGCCCAGTTTGGCAAGGGTCGTACGCCCGTCCCGACGCAGTATGTCCACGATCTTCCGGTCGGTGGTATCGAGACTTGCGGGCCCAACGCCGACGTCGTGCCGCTCCGGCTCGCTGGGCCTCCGGTTCATCGCGGTCCGTCGGCCGGTGCCGCGGCCGTCCCCGCGGGCTGGTCCGCCACGGAGATCGTGTGGTCGGAGCCGGTGGCGGCAGGGGTGGCGGGAGCGCGGTGCGAGCGCTGGAGGGCCGCTGCCCCATTGGCGTGGACGGCCATATCCAGGCCGGTCCACGGGTCCACCCGATTTCCTGGCTGGGCGGCAAGGAATGCGTCGAGTGGGACCGTGCGGCGGCGGAGCGCGGCGGCGTTCCGGGCCAGGCGGGCCAGGACGGCCGGGTCGCGGGTCAGCCAGCCACCGACCTGGAGACCGTCGTGGCCGTAGTCGTGGATCAGCGCGGCGTCCCGGTCGAACAGCAGGAAGTCGAAGGAACGAGGGTTGGGGAGCGGCCGACGGTCGGCGGTGAGATCGGCGATCTCGATCGTCTCGCCGAGCCGGGCCCGGACCGTGTAGTTCAGCATTTCGTAGGTGAGATACGGGGTCAGCGGCAGCGTCACAGCCCGCAGGCGGATGAACGACGCGCCGGCCTGTTGGACGTGGTCGTAGGCGGCACGGTCTTGTTCTGCCTCGATCTCCAGCAGCGCCCGGACCACGGCGTGGTTCCCGCTCATGTAGGCGTGTAGGGAGCCGGTCTCCGGTTCCTGGTAGGTCGGCCAGACCTCCACCTTCACGATGCGGCGATGCACCTCGGGTAGCAGCCCGCCGAACTCGGTCGTGAATTCGAGAAGGTCGAGCCGTCGGGCGGCGCTGACCGCCCACGCGGGTGGGCGGATCTCGTCGGCAACGGGCGCGCTCCCGCGGGCCGTCGGCGGCTCGCCGGCCCGTGGGTGAGCGGGACGATCCGGGCTTGGAGGCGTGGCGGGGTGGCTCATCGCGGCCGCTCGCTCGTAGGGTCGGGTTCGTCGGTGCGTGCGCCAGCCTCGGGCCTGACCGTCGGGCGCGGTGATCCGGGGACGGTCGCGTCAGCCCCGCCGCGGATGGCCGACGCCGGGCCTACGGGCTGGGGCCGGTTCTCCCAGGCCGTGTCCAGCACGATGTCGACGATGATCGGGGCGCAGGCGGCGGCTCGGATCTCCTCGAGCAGCCCTTCGAGGGCGGCCAGGTCGGGCACGTGGGCGTGGAGGAGGTAGCGGTAGCGGCCGGTGACCTTGTAGCAGGTGTCGATTCGTTCCAGGGCGCGGAAGCGTTCGACCTGGCCGTCCTCGGGCACGCCGTTGTCCTCCACCCAGATCACCGCGCTGTAGGGCAGGCCGAGCAGGGCGTGACTGAGGACGGCGGTGAAGCCGATGATGATCCGCCGTTCCTCGAGCCGGCGGACGCGCTGGTGGGTGGCGGACACCGACAGGCCGGTCTTCCGGCCCAGGCCGGTATAGCTCATCCGGGCGTCCCGGCGGAGCAGGTCGATGATCTCCCGGTCGACGTCGTCGAGACCGGCCGGCCCGACTCCGCCCCGCGGGTGGTCTCGCCCGCCCGGCGTGGGACTCATCGCGACCCGCCTTCGGGCCGTCCCACACTGTCAGCCGGCGCCGCGGGCATCCCCGCCGGCTGCTTCGACACCGCCGCCTGACCGTCGGCGGCGGCTGTAAGGGGAGCCCGCTGGAAGCGGCGGACGGTCACGTCCCCGCCGGTGTAGACGGCCATGACCAGGCCGGTCCGCAGATCCACCAGGGCCAGGGGCAGAACGGTCTCCGGTAGGGCCGCCCGGCGGAACGTCTCGGTCACGGCGACCAGCTCGGTCACGTCGGAGTACGCGATGCTCGCCACCGTGCCCGCACCGTCGATCACCAGCCACGGCGCGGCGGCGACCAGCGCCTCACCGCCCGGGGCAGGCTCGCCAGCGCCACCGCCGACCATGGGTGTCCGCCCGAGCATCGCGGCGGCGGTGGCGAGCGCCTCCGTCATCGACCGTCGAACGACACGGTAGCCGGCGCTCCCGGGCTGGTCGTCCACGCCCCACTCCCCGTCCACGCTCGCGTCGAGCACCACCCGCCGCTCCCCAAGGCGCAGCTCGCAGCCGAGCCCGCCCTTGCCGAACACATGCGCCGCGACGTGGACATCGGGCCCCACCACGGCGCGGATCGCCGCCGCGAACCCGACCTCGATCGCCTCGCGGCTCACCGCGCGCCCCCCACAGAGGCCAGACTGTCCGACCCGGCGGCGCGCTCCTCGTGGCTGGCGTTCCACTGTCCGGCGGCCCGCGTGGCCTCGAGGAAGCTGACCTTGCTCGACCCGTCTCCGAACACGGATCCGTGTTCACAGTCGATGACCGCGACGGTCCACTGATCGGTCCAGAAGGTGAGGGTCGGCTCACAGTCGCTGGTCTCGTCGAGCTGAGTCATGAGCTGCCCGAGCGGGTCGTGCCCGTCGCCGAGCTCCCGGATGATCCTCGCCGGACGCGACGGGCCGTCGGCCCACCGCGCAAGCCGCCCCCCGGTCAGCCAGAGCACGGTGAGCGTGGCGGCGAGCGTGACCCCGGCCAGCGTCCAGTCCACCGGAACCTCGACGCGCGGGCCCGACAGCGTCGCGGTCACGGCCACCGTGACCTCGGCGACGATCAGCGCGGCCAGCGGCACCGTGAACCACCGGCCGCGCCGCCGGCCCGGCCGGTACAACGTCGCCACGACGACAACGGCCAGCACGACCGCCTCCGCCGTTCGTGCCAGAACCATGACCTGACTTCCCTTCCTGGTGTAGAGACCCAGGCCCCCCGGGCTCCGGCGATCCCCTCCGCCGGGCGACAGCCCGGCGGAGATGGTCAGGCGACCAGCCTCCGCACGCACACCTGATGTGATCATCACGCGGGCAGGTGACGGGAGCGGACCGTCGGCATGGGGCGAGCGGGCCGTCGGGCCTGCCGGGCTGGACGGCCGAACGGGCGATTGTCGCGGTGGTGCGGGGGCCATACGTGGCCCCGGTGGGTGAAGCGCTGGACGCGCCGACCCTCCCAGACGACGGCCTCGAGGAAATGCTCGGCGGTGCAACTCCGGGGCCGGGGGCCGGGACGGGGAGTCCCGTCGACGTCGCAGCCCATGTAGACGACCATGAGCCGGCCTTCGTCGGGCCCGTTGGTGCTGCACAGCGCGACGAACAGTACCCAGTAGAAGCCGCCCCGGTAGTGCTCCCACAGACCGGACGGGATCGCTCGCCGAACGCGAGCCGAGCGTAGCTCCGCGCTCCGCCGCGGGGTGACAAGCCGCTCCGGAACAGCCGGCCCCCGGCGCGGCACACCACCAGCGGGCGCACCGCGACGACGGGAGGCGCCGGCTACGAGCCGACGGCCGGGCGGGGCCGGCAGCGCGGCGCCGCGCGAGCCACGCTCAGGCATTGACCACTCCCCGCGGCGCCCCGCCGCCCGAAGCCACGCCACGGTCACCGACGCGTCCCGGATGGGCGGCGGATCTACCGCCCCAGGCCAGCCGTGCGCTGATCGAGGCCACGGCGGGTCCCGGTCGACACCACCGCCCACGCATCCTCGGGACCGGCGGTGTGTCGGCGAGCACAGCCGCCGCGGCGGCGTCGACCGCGCCGAGTGCCTGGTCCCGCTCGACGCCGCTGCTGGCCGTGGCGCTCGCGGCGTCCGCGGCGGCGAGGGCAGCGCAGAGCCGGCGCCAAGCCGGCGAGCCGGGGTCGATAGCCAGCTCGCGGAGCAACCGGCCGCACTCCGCCTCGGGCAGGAACGCGGCCAGCCGAGCGAGCAGGACGATCGGCCGCACGGGCATCGGCACCGGCCGGGGAGCGGCCGCGCTCAGGTCACCAGACATGCGGGTGGAAGTTCCTCTCTCCCTCTGCGAACCGCGGACGGGCCGGCACCGGTTCAGATCTTGCGGGCGAGAGCGCCATAGCAGCTGACGTCCCCGTCAGGCAGTGCGCTGGCGGCGTCCGGCCGCCAGTGATGCACCACCACCAGCCCGGGCTCAGCAAGCTCCAGTCCGTCGGCGAACCGCGCGACCTCGGCCCGGGACCGGGGATGGAACGGCACCCCACGTTCGCGATAGCCGGCCGCGGCCGTCTCCACCGCCGGGTTGAAGTCGGCCGTGGCGTGAGAGATCACGAGGTAGCTGCCGGCGGGCAGCGCGTCCAGGAGCCGGCTGACGATCCCGTGCGGGTCGTCGGCCGGGCTGAGGAAGTGCAGGACCGCGATCAGGCACAGCGCGACCGGCTGGGACAGGTCGATCGTGTCCCGCAGATCCGGCGCCGCCAGAATGCTCTCTGGATCCCGCAGGTCCGCGTCCAGATACGCCGTCCTGCCCTCGGGGGTGCTGGTCAGCAGCGCCCGCGCATGGGCGAGCACGACCGGATCGCTGTCGGTATACACCACCCGCGCTACCGGATTGATCTCCTGGACGGCCTCGTGCAGGTTCGGCGAGGTCGGGATACCCGTCCCCACATCCAGAAACTGCCCGACGCCGGCCTCGCCGGCCAGGTGCCGCACCGCCCGGATCATGAAGCTCCGGTTCGCCCGCGCCGCGACACGAACGGAAGGAAAAGCGGCGATGGTCACCTCGGCCGCTTCCCGGTCAGCGGGAAAGTTGTCCTTCCCACCCAGCAGGTGATCGTAGATGCGCGCGGAATGCGGCTTGTCGGTCCGCAGATCAACCGGGACGGACGCGGTGCCGGCGACGGCGCTGGCCCAGCCCCACGACCCCGACCCGTCCCCGTCGCGGCCGGCACGCGAACGCGGTTGCGGCGCGGTCATGACGAAAGCCTCCACATCGCCAGAGAACCGCTGCCCGGAATGGGCGGCGGCCCGGCGGCGGAGTCGTTGCCCGGGTACACGCGCACCGGCGCCGTGTTGGTGAGGATCGCCGCCGCCGCCGTGGCGATGGCATTGCTGATCGCCAGTGCTTCCGCGGGCGGTAGCGCGGGCCCGCGATCATGGCCCAGTTCGTCCGCGACGCAGATCACCGGCGGCGCGCCGGGATGCTGCCAGGCTTCGACCTGGACGCAGGGCTCGGCGTCGTCGTCGGTCGGGGGCAGGACCACTCGGCCCACCATCAGGTAGCAGGCGTCGGGGTCGGGTCTGTCCAGGTGCCCTGGTGGCAGCGTGCACCAGGCCGGGCAGGAGCCATCCCCGCCGCTCGACGTGGTCATCGTCGTCGTGTCCTTCCGTGGTGATGAGGTCAGCGGCGTCGGCGAAACCTCGCCGTCCGCGCAGAGGAGAGGGGCCCGCCCGCCGGGTCACGGCCGCGCGACCGCGACCCGGCGGGCGAGGGGGGGACACCTGGGCATGCCGCGTCGATCACTAGCCCACAAGCACAGGCGAGCCCGAACTCACGACGCCAGGCCCCTGCCGGGAAATGCCCGGGTGTCCCGGTCATGCACGCCGGCCCGACCAGCCCGCGCGGACCATCGGTACCGTCCACGCAGACCGCCAGCGGCCGGCGACGTCCTACGGCGCCCGCCGGCCAGGACCACCCGGTCGGCCGGACTCGACGCGCGGTGTCGCGGCGGCGAACGTCGCTCGGCGCCCTCCGACGACGACGGAACCCGGCCTGGCCGATCGCCCCCCGACGGCAGGTCCAGCCGATCACCGCCACGCTCGGCCGCGACCAGCAGCAGGGGCTCTCCGGTTGACAGACCGGCGGGCGCGCTCGCCACCGCGGCCCGTTCCACCGCCTCATCCAGCGCCCCAGCCAACCCGCTGGGCAGACGACCGGTCGCGACCCGCGCGAACGCCGAGAAATAGCCACCCGGCCGCATCGCCGGAAACCGCGACCAGAACAACGTCGCATTGGCCGCCCGCCCGGCCCCGTACAGCGCGGCCTCGATCGTGGCCACCACGTCCGCCGCGATCCCCGCCAACGCCGCGTCGTCGCCGAGCGCGGCCAGCCGCCGCTCGCCCTCAACCGGATCGACGGCGTAGGTCAGGCGCGCCTCGTGATCCGCGACCAACATCCAGATCCAGGACAGCGCCCGCCGGCCCAGCAGAGCCTTCACAGTCGTGGTCAGGTCATCCTGATCGACCCAGCGCGGCGCCTCGTGCAGCAGCAAAGCACCGAGCATTCCCGGCTCCGCCCTCGGCACAAGATCGCGATAGACCTCCACCGCGCGCATGACATGCCACAGCGCAGGCATGCCCTCCGTCCACCGGCCAGCGGACCATTCGTCCGCCAACGGGAAGGCAACGCGCCACACCGCAAGCTCCGCCGGGCTCAGCGGGTCCGCCGGACGAGCAGACCGAACGCCGTCCGCGGCGCCGATCGGCCAATCACGCACGTATCCCCGGACCAGCGGCGGCGGCTCTCCGGGAAGCACCTCGGCGCTCACGCCGAACACCCCACCCGCGACGTCGCCACGCCCGCCGAGTCTCCCAATCGCGCCCCCTCCGCGACGACGTCCACGCGCTGGAGAACCCAACCGCGGCCCGCCGGCCGCCAGCACACCCGCTGGCACCCGTCGACCGTCACCGAGTAAGAGGTCATCGACCGCAAATCCAGGATCATCAACGGCGTCTCCCGCTGGACCGCTGCCGCCAAAGCCCACCGCGTCACCGCCCAGAGCCGAGACACGGGGGCGTCGGCCACAACCGTCCCGTCCGCGCACAGGACAAACAGCTCCCTCGACGCCGGCAGCGGCCCCAGCGGGGCCGACTCCGTTGGCCCCGCGACGGTCTGCGCGTGACGGTCCCGCAGGCACTCGACCGCCCGCAACGTCATACGCTCACGCATCGCGAGCTGGCCGTCGATGTAGGCCGCGCGTACTGGCTCCGGCGCACCGTCCGGAGCAGGTGCCGGCCGTGTCGCAATCACACCGAGCAACGTCCGCCGCCACTCCTCCGGCGAGAAGACCCCCGCCTCACCGTCCACCAGCAGGTGCATCGCCGCCGCCACGGAATCGCCACACCGCCCGGCCAGGACTTCATCCGCCTCACCTGGGCTGGCCGCGGCCGGCCGGCTCACCACGGCCACCGCGACCCCACCGCGCGGCCGGGGAGCGCGCAGGGCCAGGCGTCGGCGACCCCGGAAGGACGCCTCCGGGTGGGGTAAGACGCGGGGAGACCGCGAGAGCGGCTCCATGCTCCGCCGATTCTCGTCCGTCTCCGCATCGGCCCGCACGGTGCGAATCCCTGCTTCATGCTGCTCGCCCTCCTCCCGCGCCGCGCGGCGCGACATTCCCCTTTTCGGGATTCCGCCGCAGAATCCGCCCGAGCTTCTGAGGCGGTTCGACGGCCGGGGTCCTGCCTGGACGGCCCCTGAGCGCCGGACCGCGGAAGGGGCCACGGCCGGCGAGGTCGACAATGGGCTACATCGTGGCTTCTGACAGTGGCGGGGACGGTGCCAGGATAGGGACGATTCGCGCCGGGATAGTGCCACCTTCGCGGCAGCTGGTCGGAAGGGATGACAGCGCGCCGGTTACGCGCAACCATCCGTGACAGCATCCCCGGACCTCGAGGACCCCATGCCCCCGAATCCACGGCCGCGCACCCTTCTCGCGCACCTGCTGCTACGCCGCCGCTGGACCGTCGAGCAATTCTGCGCGGCGTTCGTCAAGGCCGGCGCCAAGCTCGACCCCCCGGTACACGCGCTGGCCGAACGCACCGCGAAACGATGGCTGGCTGGGGAGGTGGGACGGCCCAACCAGCCGGCCCCCGACATCCTCGAGGGGATGTTCGGCGTCTCGGTGGACCGCCTGCTGGCCCCCGCCGACCTTCCACCCGCCGCCCCGCAGCTGGCGCCGTCCGCCTATCCCGCGTCAACCAGGACACCGGCGACCTACAGTGAGGTATCGGAGGGTCATCCACCAGACCCTCCGGCTGCAGCTGTGGGAGGGCTCCTGATGGCCACTGAAGACGCCGCTGACTTTCTGCGCCGGGCACAGGGCGCTGCGGCCACCGCTGACGCCGTCCTGATCATCAGGAGCGAAATTGGCCGCATCGCCCGCGCTTTTCCCATCGAAGGGGGACCTGCGCTCGTCCCCAACCTTGCCGCCGCGCAGCGCTTCCTCTTCCGCCACCTCGACGCGCCCGACCCCGACCACACCCAGGACCTGTACTTCCTTGCCGCCGCAACCGCCGGCCTCCTCGCCCGAGCTGCCCGCGACGTCGGCCAACTTGACGCCGCGCTCACCCACACCCGCACCGCGCTGCTCTGCGCCGACCGCGCCGGCTACCCAGCGCTCCGTCTGTGGATCCGCAACGAACAGACCAGCAGCGCGCGCTGGGCCGGATGGCACCACGAATCGCTGCGCTACGCCCAGCTCGCCGAGGCGGACGCCGTCTCCGTCCACGGGGCCTCGGCGGTCCAACACGCCTACCTCCACGCCCGAGCCTTGGCCGCCGTCGGCAAAGTCACTGAAGCTCGGGGCGCACTCACCGCTGCTGATGCCGTCCGCGAGCGCCGGCGGGACGACGAACTCGATCAGTACGGCGGACAGCTCGCCTTCAGCGACGCCGACGCCCTCTACCTCGCCGCCGATGCCTATTCGCTTCTGCCCGACCCGGTAGCTGCCGAGCAAGCTGCCGCCACCGCTGTTGAAGCCTTCGCCGCCACGCCGACCGCCGAATATGGTGGTCATGGCAACCGCATCGGCTCGTACCAAGCGCTGGCCCTGGCCCGCGCACGCAACGGAGACCCGGACGGCGCGCGCGAGGCCCTCCAACCTATCCTCGACCTGCCCACGCAGCACCGCGTGTTCGGCGTCTTCGTCGACGTCCAGCGCATCCACGAGGCACTCACCGCACCCCTCTACCACGGCTCGACCACGGCCGTGCAGACCGCCGCCGAACTTGAAGCCTTTACGCAGGACGCAAGGCCGCACGCCGCGCTCCCTTAGCCACCACGAGAGCAGGCTCTGTCATCGCATGAGTGCTCAGGCGGCGTCATTGCCCGATCTTGGCGTGAACGTGCTGGACCGAGTGAGCCTCAACACCCGGTGCGGGCCTGTCCGAGCCTCGGATGGACCCCCAAGTACCTCACGGCCGGCCAGTCTCGCGCGGCCATCCGGATTGAGGGTGCACAGGCGGAGCTGCGCGGTGGCTTCCGCGCCCGCGCGAGTGTGGCGGCCAGTCTCCGGAGTCGTGTCAAGGGAGCCGAACAGCATGCCCTGCTGGGCGTCATGGGTCATCGTGTCTCCGGAATCGACGCGGCCGGGTTGTGGAGGGCGTCGGGGCCGATACCGGTCAGTGCCCGCACCCTGTGGATCGTGGCGGCCAGCTGCGCGGTGCTCATCTGTTTGGCGGCGCGCTGCGCGGGGAACGGGGTCAGTTGGCCGGCTGGTAGCAGTCGCCACCATATGCGTCGGCGATTCAGACGGGGGTGCGACGTGTCTGACGTCCCGTCCAGCGCAACGTGGCATGCGAAGCCGGATCGCACATTAGGGACCGTAGTGTCTATACCTGTCTCGCATAGCGGTCACCGGTTACTGACATAGTCATGTTCCTCGTCTGAGTAGATGCTTGGGACGCCGCGTCGTTGTGTGAAAGGACGGCCGTCGCCGTGTCCGAGCGCACTCGTCGCATGCCTACTTTGGGTCTGTACCAGAGTCCCCCGGAGGTGGTGGAGGTTCTTACTGATGGTGTGAATGTGGCGTTCTCGGGCCGGACAGCCGCAGGCAAAACTACTCATGCTCGATTGTTGGCCCGAGAATTGGGCTACGGATATGTATCGGCGACCGAGGTGCTGTTGGACATCCTCGGCATGCCGGTCGCAGCGGAGGGGATCTGGCTGGAGCGGTACGACGAGGTCCAGGCGGCCCGCGCGGGTGATGCGGCAGACGAGGAGTTGGACCGGCGCCTACTGGAGTTGGCCGCGAGCCGGCGGCGCACTGTGTTCGACACGTGGGCGCTGGCGTGGGTCGCGCCAGGTCCGCTGGTGCGGGTCTGGATTGAGTCCGACCTACCGTCGCGTGCTCGCAAGTGCCTGGTCTCGCAGACGCGGAGCCGCTTGTCGTTGCCTGAGTGTGACGCGCTCGTTCGAGAGAAGGATTCCCATACCCGTGAGGCTTTCAAGCGGCGCCATGGGTTTGATCTTTTTGTGGACCGGGATCGATACGATCTTGTTCTGTGCAACTCGCATCTGATCCCGACCGCGGATCGGGAGTCCGCGGATAGGGGCATCGCCGCATTCGCTCCCGTGGTACGCGGCGCCGTAACCGCGCTGCTGAGGAACTCGGCGCCCAAGGAACTGGCTCAGTTAAGGCGCCAGCACCCGGCCGAAATCCTACATATAGGTCGGCTATCACGACGGGCGCCGTAATACCAGCCGCTAGTACGGCAGCAGCAGTGATCCTCTTGTCAGCTGGGCCGGCGTGTCTGCTCTCTGCGCTGCGCAGACAAGCGGTCCCTGGTGGTAAAGCGGGCGGGCGCTGAGCTGCGCCGCCGCACAGAGTCCGCCCGCTGGCGGACGGGCGCGGGCGCCGAGCAACCTCGCCGAAGAAGGCAAAGAGGAAGCGATTCTCGCCGAGAATTGGCAAGGGCGGACCGCGAGGAGCCGCGCGGGGCGGCTGAACAACGATCATGCTCGGGTTACTGTCACTGTCGTACCAGGCGCCGAACTAATCCGACTAACGTCATTCGCGCGAAAGATGAAACCCTTTCGGAGGTCTGCGATGCGTGTCGCGCTGCTTTACCCCGAGGTCTACGATATGGCCCGGTTCCGGGAACGGCGCCGTGAGTTCCCCCCGTTTGGGGTGCTCTACCTGGCAGCTGTGGTGGAGAACGCCGGCCACGAGGTGGCGGTCTTCCAGGTACGCCCCGACGCACTCGACCTCGACCTCGCTGGCTTCGAGGCGGTCGGGTTCAGCCTGGCCTCCTCGGCGACCTACGGCTTCATGGCCGCGGCCCGCGCGCACAGCCGGATCGACCCGGGCGCGCTGGTGATGGTGGGGGGCGTGCATGCCAACTTCTACCCGGACGACGCGCTGCGCGACTTCACCGCGGATGTCGTGTGCGTGGGCGAGTCGGAGGAGACGATCCTCGACGTGCTGACCCGCGCCTCCGACGGCCGGCCGGTGACAGGAATTGCTGGCACCCGTTGGTTCGAGGACGGTCAGATCCGGTCCGGGCCTGGCCGCCTGCTGGTACGGGACATCGATCGACTTCCGCTGCCCGCGCGGCATCTGCTGGACCCGGAGGACGTCGTGATGTCCGATCGGCTCGCCGGCCAGGACGTACGCATGGCACATGTGATGTTCAGCCGAGGTTGTCCGTTCCCGTGCTCGTTCTGCGCTGCCGGCGAGACCCGCATGCAGTACCGCTCCGGAGCGAGTGCCCGCGCCGAGCTGGTGCATCTCGTGGAGAGCTATGGCATCGGTGGGTTCGCGGTCGTCGATGACAACTTCATCGTCCACAGGCGGAAGGTCGCCGACATTTGCGACGCGATCACCGGCCTGGACTTGCTCTGGTCGGCGCTGTCCCGCGTCGACACGGTCAACGCGCCGCTGCTGAAGGCGATGGCCGCCGCCGGCTGCATCGAAATCAAGTACGGGGTCGAGTCCGGCAGCGAAGCGCTGCTGCGGGCGATGCGGAAAAATACCACCCGAGAAAAGATCAAGGCCGCGTTCGCCGCGACCGCCGACGCCGGGATCGGCGCCAAAGCGTTCATCATCCACGGCTTCCCGGGCGAGAACCGCGAAACGGTCGAGGAGACGATCAGCCTGCTGCGCGAGCTGGGATCGTCGCTGACCCGCGTGTCGCTGTTCCGTTTCGTCCCGCTGCCCGGCACCCAGGTCTACGCCGACCCGGACCGCTATTCCCTGCACGGCCTGCACACGCAGCCGGACTGGGACGGGGACTGGTCGAAGTTCCACATCCACCACAACGACCTCCAGTGGTGGGGCGGCGCCGAGGAATGGGCCGAGCTCGACTGCTCCTACCACCGGCTGCGCGACTTCATCGAAGACCACTGGAACGCTCAGGGGTGACCAGCACGCCGGCCTGCGCCCGCTGCTACGGTGCCCAGGTGATCCGCTGGCGCCCGCGCACCGTGGGAGGCGTTACCCTCACCGACCTCCAAGCTCGGCGGCTGTGGAACTGGACCCTCGCCCGTCAGGGGCTGCACCCTGACCGCCGGCTGAGCTCCGCCGCGCAGATCAGCCACGCGGCGCTCGGGCTGCACGCGGCCCGCCTGCCGTCCCCGTTCGCGACGGTCCTCGCCCGCTCCGACGGCCCCGAGGTTGCCCTGTCGCTGTTCAACCAATCCGAGGATCTCGTCACGCTGCGCTGCATGCGCCGAACGCTGCACCTCCTCCCCGTGGACCTCGCCGCCGCCGCGCACCGGGCAACCGTTCACTACCGCCTACGCGACGCCACCCGCCGCGCGCACAATGCCAGCGTCCCCGACCATGTGCTCACCCAGATCCGCACGCAGTTGCCAGACCTGCTCGCGGAGGGCCCGCTCCCGCACCGACAGATCGAGCATGCCCTCGCTCCCGCCAGCCCGGCCGCGGTCCGGGCCGCAGTCAAGATTGCTTGGGAGTCAGGCACGCTCGCCTACCTGAATGCGTCCGGCTCGTGGAACGCCGAACGCCGCATGTTCGGTCTGACCCGCCGGCTCCACCCCGACCTCAACCTCGACTACGACCCGCAGAGCGCCACCCGCGCGCTCCTGCGGGCCTACTTCGACCGGTACGGGCCAGCAACACTCGCCGACGTGACCTGGTGGTCCGCCCTCTCCCAGACCGCCGTCCTCGACGCGCTCGACAACCCCGAGATCGCGCTTCTCGAAGTCGCGACGCCGTGGAGCCCCTCTGCGGCCTACATGCCCGCCGAACGCTACGACCAGTTCACCGCCGCCGACCCTGACACCTACGCCACCGGGCTGCACCTACTCGCTCACGAGGACGTCGCGCTCAAGGCTTACGCCGAGACCCGCGACCGCTACCTCACCGGCCTCGCCCCCCGGCAGGCGTTCAACCAGATTGGCGAAGCCCTCCCCGCCGTCCTGATCGACGGCCAGGTCTGCGGCACCTGGACGTGGAACCCAGCCAGCCGAACCGTCGTCGCGACCCTCCTGCCTGGCCAGTCCGCCACCACCACCCGGCAGGTCCACGCTGCCGCCGAGCGGCAGACCGAAGCGCTGCGCACCGGCTGGCGACATCCCACCCTTCCCGCCGCCCGACCCGACCCCCGGCAACTCGCCCTCGCCCTCTGACCTCAGCCCACCCGAATCCGAACAGACGAAAGGGACCTACGTGCAGCCCCTCGCCACCGACGCCAGCCTCGCCGACCTCCAGCACTACGTCGCCGAGATGGAAATTGAACGAGGCTTCACCGGCCGCACGGTCCACGATCAGACCTGGCGCCTTATGGAAGAAGCCGGCGAGCTCGCCCGCGCTGTCCGCAAGAATGACGGACATCGCACGCTCACAGGCGAGCTGGTCGGCAGCGTCGACGAGGAACTCGTCGACCTCATGATCTTCGCCTGCTCCATCGCCAATCGGCTCGGCATCGATCTCGCCGACGCCATCCGCGAGAAGGAAGCCCTCAACGAGAACCGCAGCTGGCCCGGCACGGGACAGGAAAACCTAGCCCCAGCAGCCTCCTAGACCTACGGCGGCGCCACGGTTGGAGTGTGGTGGCTCAGTTGGTCGCGGATGTGTACCTGGCCATCACCTGGTCGATCTGCTCGGCAAGCAGGAAATCCAGTTCCGTGATCCTCTGGCCGGCGCTGTAGGTGGTGAGGCTGAAGTGCAGCGTCTCCCAGCGCAGGTCGATGTCCGGGTGGTGCTGGAGTCGCCGGGCGGGAACCATCACCTCGTTAATCGCTTGGACGGCGGTGTAGTACTCAACACTGAAGGTGCGGTGGATCTCTTCTCGGTCCGGCGCCTTTTCCCAGCCGTCGAGCTCACTCAGCCGCCTGCTGAGGTCCTCGGCCGGGAGCGGGTCGCGTAGTCCCATCTTTAGTCCTCCTCAAGCGTCGCCAGCAAGTCCGCCACCTCGTAGCCCGGCCCGGTGTCGTGCCACGGTGTCAGCTCTCGCCACACGGCGTGCAGCTCTCCGCGCAGGCGGGCCGAGCCGGTCTCGGCGGCGACAGCGACGGCCTGGCCGACGGCCTCGACCGCCGCTTCGGGCTGGGCCGCCTGAGCACGGGAGACAGCGAGCCGTGCCCGGTACACGCCGGCATCACGTCGGGCCGCCGGGGGAAGCCCGGCGATGACCTCCTCCCACAGCGTCTGGGCCGCCGCACCGAGGCCGAGGCGGTTGTAGCAGGTCGCGCGCTGGGCCTCGATGTAGCCCGGAGTCCGCCGACAGGCGTTGAACCATGGATAGTCGTCGTCCACAAGGGGCAGCACCGCGGCAGCCTCATCCAAGGCCGCATCGACGGCCGTCCGGTCGCCGACGAGCGCATGGCCGTGGGCCGCCTGCTGAAGGGCCTGCACCCGAACCTTGGCGCACAGCAGCGTCTGCTCCGCCAGCGCCGCGGCACTCAACTCGAGCGTCCCCGGCCCGTCGCACCCATCCGTAAAGATCATTGCCTTGTTGACCAGCGCATGCCGGATGAGCTGGGTGTCGCCGACCCTGTGTGCCAGCTCAAGGGTCTGGTTCGCCCAACTCGTTGCTGCCACCAGGTCGCCCGCGTCCTGGTACAGCCACGTCAGCAGTCCCCCGTAGGCCGCGCCCGCGCGCAGCAGTTCCAGCCGATCCACCCCCGTGGCAGCCTCGGCCAGGGAGTCCGTCAGCGTCATCTGCGCCCGTACCGATGGGATCACCGGGTAGGGCCCGAGCGCGGCCTCGGCCGCGTAGAAGCCGTCGATCTGGGCGTTCAGATGGACCACGACGTTCCGCGCCACGTCTGGACGCGACGCGGCGGCGGTCGTCCCGCTCCTGGCCCAGACACCGGTGACGCCGCCGGCCAGGAACGTTCGCCGGTCCACTGCCACGATGACCACCTCCCCGATCTCCGCGAGAACCCGGCACGAACCGTCCCCATCGTCGACCATCCCGACGCCAAGGAGAGCCGGTTGCGCGGCTGTCGGCACAGCCTCGCGTATCGGCACCCCAGTGCGGGGGCCTCCGGCGCGCTCGAACCAGAGCAGGTCAGCGGGGATGTCGAGGATGTCGCTGTAGCGGATGAGTTTGGACAGCTCCTGCGGGGCGCGGCCATTTTCGAGACGGCTCAGCTGTGGCTGGGTAAGCCCTAGCCAGCGACCGACGAGCTCCTGCGACAGGGTCTGGCCGTGGTACGGGTGCATCCGGTAGGCATGAATTACCCGGCCCATGTGTCGGCTGGCGAGCGCATCACGGACCTGACCGGTCCGCCAGAACTCGACCGGCAGTCTCGGCGGCGCGGAGTGGGCGTGGGCAGTTCTGCGTCGGCACGGCCCGCAGAGCGGGCCCGGGTTATCCATGGCGAGGCGGTGACCGCACCGCGCGCAGCCGCGTAGCGGGCGCGTCATCCCGAGCCGCCTCCTCAAACGATGCGTAACGGAAAACCGTCAGAAGAGTAACGCTAGAGGACATGGGTGAATGAAGCCGCGATTTGCTCCAAGCGTGGGTTCCGGATCTTGATCCGGCGCCGACCCCATGATCGAGCTGCCATTTCACGAAGCGGCGGTCACGCTCATGCGGACCTGGGACCCGATACCCGAACTGCCGGGCTGGCTACCCAATGGCCTCGCCCGCACCCTGCGCGGAGTCGACCAGGTCGATGCCGCAACGGACCTCGTCGCGCATCGTCTTACCCGAGGCCCCCGCCGCCGCGACTGCGGAGTCGCCAGGAACTCGAGGGTTGTTTGTCAACCCACGCCAGGTCTCTATCATCGGTCGCTACCGTTTGTCGTCTCTGGTGACAACACCCCCCAGGTCATGGGCGACAGGGGCAGTCAGTCATGCCGGCGACGGTGGCCTGGACACGCACCATCGGCCAGGAGAAGCTCACCGGCGTACTACCCCGGCCACGAAGCGGGCGCTCAGGCGTTGCCGCTCCGCGTCGAGCCACTCGGCCGGCGGCGCATCGGCGAGGAAATCCCCCCGATACAGGGCGAGCGCCCGCAGGTAGGTGTCCAGCGCCGACGTGAACGGGATCTGGATCTGGGGCAGGCGACAGCGGTGTGACCAGTGGGCGCCGGGTAGGACCAGCACCGAGCGGGCATACCGCCCTCGGCGGCGACGTCAGGAGCTTGATCGCATCGGTGATCGGAGCCGGTCTCGGCAGGCGTTCTCACCGGAGGTGGTCACACCTGCCGATCCGAAGGTCCGGGCACGACGGTCCGGCGCGCGCTTGGCGTCAAGGCGGCCGGTGCTAGTCGCTCAGAGTCGTCCCCGCTCGCGCGGGGATTTTCCCAGCTCTGCCGCACTCCGACCCCTCATCGGCGCGTCGTCCCCGCACGCGCGTGATCTTCCGTAATAGGCGGCGTCGAGGAATGTCGCTATGCGGCGGGGACGACCGCGCGTTGATCTTGATATGACTGGTCGCTCGGAAGATCCCCGTGCTGCGGGGGCGACGGGCAGCTCGGCCTCGGCCGGGGCGTGTAGACAGTCCGGTGATAGGGGGCTGGGACCGTGCGGATTGGAACGTTCCCGCGATCAGGGTGCATCACTGCAGGTCATCCGCTATGTGCATCTGTCAACAAAAGTTGCACTTGACTGGCACTTCCGCTGGGATGCCGACGACCGGATGACCGGGGTCACAACCCCGGACGGCCAGCGCTGGCGCTACCGTTACGACGCTCTTGGCCGCCGGATCGCGAAGCAGCGCCTTACCGACGACGGCCGCATCGCCGAACAGACCGAGTTCGCCTGGGACGGCCCCGTCCTCGCCGAGGAAACCCGCGCTGGCGGCGACGATAGCGGTTGCACGACCACCTGGGACTGGGAGCCTGACAGCTTCCGCCCCCTTGCCCAGACCGAACGCCACCACCGCCCCTCGGACGGCGCCCAGCAGGAATGGTTCGACACCCGCTTCGACGCGATCATCACCGACCTCATCGGCACCGTTACCGACCTCGTCTCCCCCGAGGGGACGCTCGACTGGACCATCCGCCCCACCCTCTGGGGCATCACGCCAGCCTCGACGACCGGAGCCACCAACTGCCCCCTGCGCTTCCCCAGGCAGTACCACGACCCGGAAACCGGCCTCAACTACAACTTCCACCGCCACTACGACCCCACCACCGCCCGCTACCAATCCCCCGACCCCCTCGGTCTGCTCCCCGCGCCGGACCCATATTCGTACCCCAAGAATCCGCTGGCGTGGCTGGACCCACTCGGCTTAGCACCTTGCCCGCTCGACGATTACGGCCGAGGGATAGTACACTTCATAAATCGTCAAGTTCGACGACCCATACTTCTCGGCGAACAAGAAGAAGTACGCGCTTACCACAAAGAACATCCCTACACCAGAATGCTCGACCTCCCTTCAGGTAAATACCGCTGGGGAATTAACAAGAAATTTGTCTACCGGGCACTTCAGCGAGAGGCGATAGTGAAGATCGTGACAGATCCCAGCCAGGCGGTTCGAACCTACAAGAAAGAAGTAGAATTTATTGAGTACCACGGCTATAAAATCGTGAGCGACACATCTTTCTGGACGGTCTCACGATAGCCCTTACTTCTGAGAGAATAAATGACCGGTAGGAGATGACGGGTTCGTGGATGCTATAAATTCTGATGATATTCAGTGCCTGAAAACGTCCGCCGGCGGGGTTAATCAGTACGAAGAGAGCCCGATCCCCGATGGGCGTGACGATGCTGTGGGCGCACTCGTCACCAAGGCGCTGGATGCGGACATCCTCGAGGATCTCGTCGCTCTGATTGAGCCAAGATACGATTCAGCGATTCTGGGGATCTACGCCGCAAGAATGGCATCACTGTGCGTAAGGAGGAGTGATCCATCGTTGTTGCGGAACGGCCTGATCGCGGTAGGATTGGCACACCGGAAGACGCTTGACGCCCGCGACGATACTACATCACAGGCCCTCCTGTGGCGCAGCGCGGAGATACTCGGGCTGGACCCGACGGAAGAGTTCACGTGGGCGGCCGCAAAAATCCCCTCGTCCGCCTCGTTCTTTACGTCATGGCTGAAGCGGCGCGCGAAATTCAAGAATGTCGCTTCGGTCGGCTACAAGGAATCTGCTGACAAGGACGGGTTCCGCTATGTTTGGGGCAAGGACTACGCTATGCCCAACCCGAAAGAAGATAGCCCATTTCAGTCAGCCAGAAACGCGATCCGCCGGCTAGCGGGACGATCAAGATAGGCCTGCCGCCCGTAGGACAACGTTCCCGGTCGCATTGGGCCGACAACCAGCGGCGGCGTCGCGCAGCGGATGTTTCAACGGCCAAACCGACGATCGCCCGCTTCACCACGCGCCAGCCCAGATCAACCACAGCCGCCAACCGGAATCCCTCTCCGTCGCCGCGGCGAATCTCGTAACGCACCGCCGCCGCTGAAGCCCGATCGGCGTCCACCGGAGGTCGACCTCCGTCCGGGCACGAGAGCGACGCATCGAAGGCGAGGAGCCGATCGCGCCGAAATCACATGTCGTCGTAGCGGTCGATGTAGATCGTCGGCGGCTCGTCCCCGAAGATCCGCTTAGTGCGCTCTCGCTCGGCTTCATCGACCCGGCGCCGCGACTCCTCCCACTCATCCGAGGTGACCTTCGCGATCGTTTCGCGCACGAGACGCGCTTTGTGTTCCCGCTCCGTCTCGGGCCGCGTCGTCCGGCTCCTCCGGCGAATCACAGTCGATCATTATGATCTCCTTCCGTCGCTTCCGGCCGGCCGTAGAGGTGGGAGGGACCAGTGGCATCGGGCTGATGTCGGCCTTCGCGAGGATGGCGCTGTAGGCCTCGGTATCGACGATCTCGAGTCGTTCCCAGCCGCGCTGCGCGATCATCTTCGCGTTCCGGGTTCTTGGCGTCGAACACCGTGACGTTGTCCACGATCTCCGCGTAGCGCTCAAAGCCCGCTGAGAAGCCTCAGCGTGCCTCTATCTGCCAATCGACCGGCTCATAGCGACCGGACTGCTACCGCGGAATCTGTCCCATTTCGGCCCGCCTGAGTTCGGTCATTTCGTTAGTGCCTTGCCCGTGAGTGCGTCGAGGAGAGCCTGCCGCTCCCGGTCGATCGCGGGTGGGAAGGTCTGGACGACGCCGTTGATCGCGATGGTTGCTGAGCGGAAGCGGGCGGAGCTGACGGATCACGTTGCGGATGGCCAGGCCGGTGCGGTTCTGGACGGTCCAGGCGACGGCGAGCGCGGTGAACACGATGGTCAGGTGGGCGTTGATCGCGTCCTTGGTGCGGACGAACATGGGTCGGGCGGCGAGGTCGGTCTTGGACATCCGGAACGACTGCTCGACGTGCCCGAGGTCGTGGTAGTTGGCAATGACCTCCTCAGCGGTCAGGACGGTCGCGGGGAGGTTGGTGACGTAGCCCTTGAGCCCGACGAGCCGGCGGGCCCGGGCCAGGCTGGTCTCATCCAGGGTGGCGGCG